>Ga0194133_10000080_pt1 | contig 196745 bp, 161 predicted proteins | sample TA2KigOf40mmetaG_FD_155448 | JGI IMG/M metagenome (GOLD analysis project Ga0194133, IMG submission 155448) | Freshwater microbial communities from Lake Tanganyika, Tanzania - TA2015055 Kigoma Offshore 40m | ecosystem: Environmental > Aquatic > Freshwater > Lake | place: Tanzania: Lake... | reverse complement strand
GATCGGCGTGCCCCACGCCGGATCCGTCGGGTTGCCGGTCTCGGGCTGATGGAACGCGATGTTCGGCGGATCGGTCTGCAACCGGTTCACCATCGGGCCTTCGCCCACCGGGAATCCCGGCACGCGACCGGTCATGATCTCGGCGAAGGTGGCGCGGCACTGCGACACCAGTCGAGGCGGGATCAGCAGGCTCGGTCCGTCGCTGTTCACCCCACGCGGCACGGCGACGCCATTCAGCGCGGCCTGCTCGTAGTAGTTCACGGTGGTCTGCAGATCCGTGGGTCGCAGCCATCCGCCGCGCGAAAGGCTTACTCCGCGGTCGAACTTCACGAAGGGGCCGTTGGCCGAGGTGGAGGTGGGTGGCGTGACGCTGTACGAGCTCCACTCCGAGCCGCCGGTGGTCGCGGTGGTCTCCGGGTTGCTGTACACGCGATAGGCCGGTCCCCACAGGAACACGTCGGTCAACTCCCCAAGCTGCTCGAAGTCGTCGTCCTTGTGCAGCATCTGCAGCGAGCCGCCATGCGGGTTGCGGTCCAGCGTGTTCCAGACGCCCTGCATGAGCCACTGATTCGGACCGCCGACGGTGGTCGTGCCATCGGCGGAGAGGCCAAGGTTGCCCTGCATGGTCGCGATGGCACTGCCGTTCGCCGCTAGAACGTCGCCGTTGTGCAGCGCCGGACGCATCGTGGAGCGATCCAGGATCAGCGCCTTGCCGGTGTGATCCGCGAGTCGACCGCCCTTGTCGCCCATGTACACGCGGTACAGACTCAGCGTGTCGCCGAATGGGAAGAGATCCACGCCGGTGGCGTAGTAGTTGCTGCCGTTCGTGACCCAACGAGCTCGATAGCTGCCAGATGGCCCCTGAATGAGGCCGGTGAGAGGCGCCGGAAGATTGGAGAGATCCGGGCGTGACGCCGTCATCGCGCGTTCCATCGGACGGGGTGCGGGCCGCGCCCACGGCGGGTACACGAATCGTGTGGTGTAGTCCACGACCTCGAAGCCGCTGCTGTCCAGCAGGAAGTTGCCGTACTTGGCGAAGAGGAAACGCCGATAGCCGCGCTGCAGGCCATTGCCAGGGTTGCCAATCACATCCAGCAAGCTGCCGCTCGCAGGCGGGTTGGGGACATTCCGGCTCACCCGGTCGTCCACCACGGTCTGGCAGTTGAAGGCCGTGGGCTTGCGCATGATCAGCTCGGGATACGCGTTGTAGGGAAGCGGTCTGTTGCCATCGAGCGTCGACACGGGATCCGCGGTGCCCCCTGCCCAGCCAAGACCCTGCATGTCTGGCAGCGGTGCGATCACCGGTGAGGTGAGCCAGTTGAACTTGCGCAGGCGATGCATCCACAACAGATCGGTCTCGTTCTGCGTGGGCGTGCCGTTGCCGTCCACGCCAGGAGGCGGATCAGGCAGCCATCGGTCCGGGTCCCAGAGCTCGGTGCTGTCAGCGGGTTCCATGGCGAACAGATCGCCCGCCGCTGTCAGGAACTCGCCGTTGTTGGCGGCGGTCCACTGCACTTCGCGCGTCATGTACAGGTTTGGACGAAGCCCTCCGGAGGTCGGCCGTCCATCCTGAGCGGGATCCTTGAAGTATGCGAAATACGGACTTGAGACCGTGTTGCGAGCGGTCCAAACCGGCGCGCGGTAGATCGGGACTCCAGAGCGCGCGAGTTCCTCCGGCCACACGCGTGGGTTGGCGCTTGCGGAACCCGTGCTACCACCCACCCCGCCCGAACTGCCCGATCCGCCTTGGCCCTGATTGCCGCCGGGGACTGAGGTGGTGGATGTCGGCTGCTGATAGCGGCTGGCTTGGTATCCGATCAACTCCTGCCGCATCGGCCGCGCATCGCCCCGCCATGTCATCGGCGTGTACTCATTGACTGCGCCGCCCGTCGCATTCTGGCGCATGTCGACGGGCTTGTCGCATCGATCCGGCTCGGTGCGTTGCGCGAAGGCGTAGCGCGGCGCGAGCGTGTCCGGACCGGCGGCGCCGTGCGCGGCGCTCAGGTTGTCCTGCGAGGCCATGATGTTGCGGTCCTGATCCAGTCTGGCAAGATCGAACGGCGTTTCCGACGCCAGCACACCCGCCCGGCCCGACTCGAATGCGTCAGGATCGACCGTGTTCGTGGTCGACGACGTGATGATCTGCCGCTCCCACGTCCAGAGGGGAAGGTTCGCGCCAGCCAGATCCTGGATCGAATTGCCTGAGCCCGGATAGGTCGCGTTGCGGCCGCTGATCACGCCAAACGCCGCATCGAGGTTCTTCTGACGCGCAAGCAGACTGCCGGGCCGGATGAGCGGGTCCCAGCCCTGCTGCGCCCTGCCCTGCTCGGTCGCGTTGCTGGCGGGCACGGCTGGATCGGTGGCCTGACGCGTGGCGAATCGTGCGTGATAATTGCGAGCCCACGATCGCGAGACGCGCGTCCAGGTGGTGAAGTAGTCGCGTGACTCGTTGCCCGTGCGCAGCACGATGCCTGGCAACATGAAGCTGGGGTCCACGGCGTTTTCACTCGCGAGGTGCGCGCCGTTGAACTCCTCTGGGGTGGGCACCCACTCCTGCTCGTCGGGCGCTGCAGGAATCGAGCCGACGGTCTGTGCGGCGGCCGGATTGAAGGTGGTCTGCGCGGTGGGCGCGAGATTCGGCAGCCAGCGCGACCAGCTGCTGAAGGCCGGGCGTCGATCTTCGGTCAGGCCCGCAAAGCCGTTCTGCACCACCGAGTATTCCGGCGATCCGCGGAATCCACCCGAGGTTCCAAGACCACGCACCGGCGGAAGCATGGGCACCTCGCTCTCGCCCGGCTTGGCCGCGGCGTCCACGTTGGCGCCGAACTCGAAGGCGAAGCCTCCGCCCTGATCGACGTAGGGATTCGCGTTGTTCTGCATGCCCAGCGTGAGATCCGGCACGGTGGATCGCGCCGCGATCAGGCTGAGCGCGGTCGGCGGCGGGAAGCTCGCCGGGTTGCCCTCGGGCTCGTCGAAGCCCACGAAGACCTTCTGCATCTCGTCCGGTACGCCGTTCGCGTCGCGGTCAAGCGCGGGGAATGCGCGGCAGAATGCCTGCAGTTCACTTGCGTCCAGTTCACCGTGCGGCACGTTTCGGTCGAAAGGCACGGTGGTCCACGCCGTGTTGGGATCCAGCAGCTCCGGCGGCGACGACGCGGAGGTTCCCGTGGTGCGCCACGTCGGGAACAATTCCGCCTCGCTCTTCCAGGAACCGTTGCCTGCGGCGGCGCTCTCGTTCAGGTCGCCAACGAAGTACTCGACGGTGTACGAGGCGAGGGGCCATGGCGTCAGCAGATCACCTGTGACCATCCGCACCGGATACGGGTCACCGATCGCCGCGCCCTCGTACACGATCCGCGAGGGCAGCCGCGACAGCAGGTCCTGCACCATGACCGGCGTCGGAACGTCGCTGGTCATCATGGTGGCGCCGAGCATCACCGGTAGCGAGGGCATGTGCCGCCAGTTCATCCAGTACGCGTCCCGGCGTGGATTCAGGATGTCGCCCTTGCCGTCACCGGCACCGAAGAACTTGCCCGAGTCGAAACCGGGTGCGCCATAGGCGCCATTCAGCGCGGCCCATCCGTCGTTCAGACCCATCATGCGACGATCACGTCCGTCCGGCCATCGGTGGCGCGTTGGAGGCAGCGTGATCTGCGCGCAGGCGGTCCAGAACCGACCGCCAGTCACAAGGTTGCGGTCCTGATTCAAGTGCGGATTCTCGAAGAAACGCGAACGCTGATCGTCGGGCCGGGCGAGTGGCGTGCCGATCACGCCCACCGCGAAACGCGTCGCGTCGGTCGTCGCCGCCGGATCCACCGGAAGCGGGTACTGGTACATCGACGTGCCCGGCGAGAGACCGGGCTGCGGCAGGTTCACCTCGGCGGTTCGTGCCTGCTCGAACGGTGCCTCGGGGCGGCCGTTCGCGTTGGCGGGACCATTGGCCACGGTCGTCCAGTGGTTGAAATCGTCGTCGGCGTCGAACCGGTCCACCACCAGCGTGGTCGGCTCGATGATCGGCGTGATGTTGGCCTCCAGCGCGGAGTTGCGCACCACCGTGGTGGTGCCCGCGGTCATCACCGAGTCCCGGGGCGGGAAAATGGTGCCTGGCTCGCGTGAATCGCGCGGGAACACGATCGTGCTGCGCTGCACGCGCCGCGTGACCGGATCGATGCTCCAGCGCGAGCCATAGAGCGGCCAGAATCGCAGGCGATAACGATCGATGGTGCACTCGATCGGCGAGATCGCGGAAGCCTGGAACAGGTTCGCCGCCGCGTCGAAGTCAGCCGTCGTTCCACCCACGATCTCCGCTCGCCAATCCTGGTTTCGACCTGACGGATCGCGCAAGATCCGCTCCAGCACGATGCCAGAGCGCATGGCGTCCGGGGTGAGCGAGTACTTGAACTTCCACAGATCGTCGATCCGATGCTTGTGCGCTGACCGCACCGGATTGCTTGCGACGCAGGCCATCAGATCGCTGCGATCCATCGCGTTCAGCAGCTTGGATCGCGAGAGGCGCGAGCGCAGGTCCTCACCCTGCGCCGCCTGCAGCGAGTTGGACCCCGGCGTGGCTGCGTCATCAAGCCACGTGGGCTGGCTGAACAGGCAGCTGGTGACCGGCGACGTGCTCTTGTCCCAGACGGTGTGACGAAGCGGCAGCAGCGCGGCCGTGTTGCACGGGTCCGGTTCGGGGCGGATCTCGGTGTCGGGCTGCATGGCCTGCACCTCGAACGCGCTCCGGCCGAGATGTCGTCCGTCGGCGTACTCGTACAGGTCGAAGTAATCCAGCCAACGCCGGCGGAACAGCGGATCCCACATGGCGACGGTGGACAGGTCAGCCTGGTTCACGCGCTCGTAGCGGATGCGCGTGAAGGGATTCTCCAGCAGGAAACTGGCGCGGGGGCTTCCGCCGGTGTTCAGGTTCGGGAACCAGTTCGAATTCTTCGGCACACCAAGCGAGTCGGCGATCAGGTACACCGTGGCGGTCGAGGGCTGGAACTCCGTTGCAGGCGGCAGCATGAGCGGAACGGGCTCGCCGCTGGCATCCAGCACCACCCTGCCGTTCGCGTCAAGTTCGTAATCCGGGAAGTCGTACAGGTTGCCGAAGATGTTCAGCCGGAAGTCCGCGAGCCGAAGCGGCTCGTTGTACGGATTCGCCACCTGCACCACCAGCACCGGCGTGCGGATCTCGTTCATCTCGTCGCGGAAGCCGTCTCGATCGGGCTCGGCGACCATGCGCATCTCGACCGGGGGGATGCTGGGGGCGCCGGGGCGTGCAGGCGGTTGACGCACCGGAGGCTGACTCGACGCATCCGCGAGACGCGTGAGACCACGGGCCCAGTTCATGGCGAGCGCCGTCGGAATCAGGTTTCGCGTCGCCAGACTTGGGTCACTGTCGCGATCCACCGGAGAACGCTTCGGGAAGAATTCAAGAATCGGGTTGTTGCGCGGGTCCGACGGGTCGGGTTCCAGACGCGGTCGCCCGACCTGACCGTTCACCACGGCGACGAACTTGGTGCGCTGCAGGTGCGCCTGCTCGATCGGCGAGAAGTTCTGCAGGTCGTCGGGCAGGATCGCGGGCGGCGCCGGTGAGACCAAGGTGTCCTTCGTGCCGAGCGCCGACGAGATCATGCGCCCCGGACTGCGCGGCAGATCCACCACGCCGTTCTTGGTCACCGTGGTCGCTGGATACACCCAGCCGAAGAAGCACTCGGAAAGGAATGGCTGCTTCTCGTTGCCCGGGAACACGATGTCCGCCGAATCCTCACTTGGGGCGTCGGTCTTTGTCGGGTGGTCGGCGTTCGGAAGGCTGCCCGAGTTGCCAGCAACCAGACTTTCGCCCCACGCCGCGTTGGCGACCTTCGAGGGCCTCGATGGATCCACCGCACGGATTGCCTGCGGCGAGGCGTACTCGCGCATGCGACGGGTCACGTCGGTGGGCACCGGCGAGTCGCCGTAGTCCGGTCGGTGCTTGACCGCGCTGAAGTCGATTCCCTCGACCTTCAGATTGCCGTTGGCGTCGACGAACGGATTGCCGTCGGCCTGCTTCTGCGCGGCACCACTCTCGAACCAAGGCAGAATCGGCTGCCAGACCGGCCGGAGCGGCGTTCCGCTGCTTCCCAGGCCGAAGGTGGCGCTGGACACCTCGCGGATCTGGTCGGGGCGGCTGCGCCACGTGGCCATGTTCGCCGACATGCTCGCGGTGAGCGCCTCCGTGCTCCACGCCGAGCGCCATGCAAGATCGCCGAGCGACGCGAGCCCCTTTCGATCCGCCGCAAGCATGCCTTGCCGATCCGCGGGCTCCACGGCACCAGCCACACGCGCGTCGAACGTCATGCGCAACTGATCGAGGAAGCGATCGGTGTAGCTGGCGTAGGCAAGATTCACCACGCCGTCCACGACGGTGTTTGCCTGACGGGGGCCAAGGTCACGCAGCGATGACTGCCACACGTCACCGGCGGTCGCGTTGATCCGCTGTCGCTGAGGACTGACCGTGCGCAACGCCGGGCGCAGACGCTGCCGGGCGTTCAGGGCGAAGTCGATCATCGCGCGGCGCTGCTCCTGCACGGAGTAGGCATAGACGAGCTTTGGGTAGCCGCGCTCGTCGACCAGACCGAACTCGTTCAGGTGCGGACGCGGGCCGGAGGCGGCGCTCGGCAACTGTTCCAGATCGGATTGCGACAGCCTGCGCTGGATCAGCAGTGGCTGGCGCAGGTCGAACTTGCGGTTCATGTACTCGAACAGGCTCACGCCACGCGTCCAGTCCGACGGGCTCACCACAGGCGGTGTCATCGAGATCTTGATGCCGTCGGGGAACGGATCGTCGCTCGTGGTCACGCGCATCAGGTCGTAGGCGCCCCATCGCAGTTCGACGGAGGAGACCACGCCATCGCCGTCCTCGTCGATCGGCCCGGGGACCTGCGGGTGCAGGTCCAGCCAAAGCGTCGCGTTCTGATAGAACTCGTACGGGTTGCCGATCGCGCGCGAGAGCGCGAGATAGTTGCGACCAGTCCACAGGTACGGCGGCATCAGCTCGTTGCGCTGTCCCGAGACGGTCGTGATCTTGCGCCGCAGGTCCTTCACCCACTGCGCCGAGTTCAGCTGCATGCCCGCCTTGCCGCTCTCGGCGGCGAGCACCGAACTGCGAAGCAGCGTGTCGGGCACCGACGAGTTCTCGCGGCTCAGGCTGTCGCCGTTCAGGGCGCGTTCAAGGCGGGTGATCGCGCCGGCGTCGTTCAGGCCACCGTACGCGCGCAGCTCGATCTCGTCGGCCGGCTCGAACGGCCGGAACGGGATCGATTCGCCCAGGAAGTCGCGCGAGGGTGCCGCGAGACGCATGTTCTGCGTCGCGTCGCGCCACGAGTTGTTCACATGGCCAATTCCCATGAAGCTGAAGGGTCCGTAGGCGATCAGGTCGCCGGACACCGCGGCACGGAACCAGCGGGTGCGCTCCTCGGGTCGCATGAAGGGCGAGCCGGCGTAGGCCCCCTGCACGTTCGGTGCGTTCGTGGGCGGGCGGACACCCGGCGAGAACGACGTGTCGAACCAGCTCTCCCACCGCCAACTCGCGAGATCGTTCGGGCCACTGCCCACCCCCACGTAGGTCGCGTACAGCGGCTCGGACTGCTGCCAGCGAGCGCCCGTTCCCGGTGGCGCGCTGGCGAGCCATGGCCCGAGGTTCAACGGATCCCGGATGCTCGGGAACACCAGGTCGATGCGCGGCGTTGCCGCATCGAGCGGATCACGCCCCGCGCTGCGCGAAGGCGTGTGCAGATACCCGTTCCAGAAGTTCAGCTGCGAGTTGGTCGTGCCGCCAGGGGCGTACCAGAGGCCCAGCGAGCTCAGAAAAGTCTGCTCGCCCTCCTGGAGCGAGGTCCACGACCAGCCGTTGGTCAGCACGCCCGGGATCATCGGAGTCGGACTTCCAGCCCAGCGATACGGATCGAACCCCTGTTCGAACTGGGTCGCGTCGTAGAGATCGGTGCGTGTGCCCGAGGGATTGTTCGTCAATGCGACCTTTGGATCGCCGGCGGACCAGCGTCCACGCGCGAAATTGCGCGTGCTGTCGAACAGGCCCACGCGCGTGTCGGTCCACGGTGCCGAGCCCAGCTCGGACGGTTCGTCACGGCTGCCGATGTACGCGCCCTCAGGCTCCGAAGTCACCAGCGCGACGTCCGCGGGCGTGAATCCGGAGGTGGTGTGGCGATCGGCTCGCGTGGCCACGTTCACGTCGACCATGCCCGCGTTGTCCACGATGCTCACGCCCACCACGGTGCGGACGTTCTTCTCCTGCCCGACCGGCGCGAGGAACCAGAAACTGTCGGTCCAGCCGTCGCCGTCGGCGTCGGCGAAGGTGCGTGACACGACGTTGCGCGGCGAATTCTCGATGTACTCGTCGCTGGGCGGCACAGGCGTCGCGGTGGGGTTCACGGCCCGACCAAGTCCAAGCGGATCGTCGAGCTTGAACAGGTTCGGCAGCATCCGCGCACCGTTGCCCGCCTGCACCAACGCGGTGCCCGAGCCCATGGTTCGCAGGTACTCCGTGCGGCTGAACCACAGGTTGCGTCGTGCCGAGAAGTCGCTGACCCACTTCGTGACCGACGAATTCGACGGGTCATTCGAGGTCGCCGTCAATCCCGCGGTCGCGAGCGGAGTCGGGCGCCGATAGGCGGACCACTGCTCGTAGGGCGTGCCGAGCCCGTCACGATCCGTGAACATGTCGCCCGTCATCGCGCCACCCACGAAGGTGCCGGTGGAGATGGTGGTGCCAGGCGCGAACTTGCCAAGTGCGGCCTCGCCAAACGTCATCGTGTGTCCCTCGATGTCGCTGACATCGGGGACCACCCGCCAACCGTTGTTGGCGGTCGCGGGGAACGAGAGGTGCTGCCAGTGACTGAAGAACGCGCCGTCCGGAACGGTCGGCAGCGGCGTGGTGTTGGTTCCAGGCAGCAGCCGCCACTCCGTCATGCGCACCGGCTCGCTGCTGCGCAGCCAGCGCGTGTCGCCGAATCCGGGATTGCCGATCGGATTGTTGGCAAGCGTTCCGGGCGTGGCGAAGTTCGGGAAAGCGTCTGGCAGCGGCTGGATGGGGAAGAACCGGTTCGAGCCCGGATTGCCGCCCGAATCGAGATCCACCGGCTGGACATGGTCCGGCCAGTTGGTCCACGGGATAACGCTGTAGGGCGCGAAGTTGTAGCCATCCGGCCAGCCATCACCCTCGCCGGAGCGAGCCCCCGTCACGCGAAGCGGATCGGCGGGCGAGACGGAGTCCGCGAGCATGTCGCCGCGACCATTGGCACCGATGAAGGTGCTGGCGGCCTCCACGCCGTAACGGGCGTCGTAGGGCGACGGATTCTTGCGCGCCGCCGCCGAGTTGCCGCCAAAGATGCCGGACCCCACGCTGTTCGGATCGACCGGTCGCAGGAAGAGGTGCTGCGACACGTCCGAGGCCAGTTGCTGCGCGATCATCGAGGCGCGCGACGCGTCACCGACGGTGTCATGGATCGCCGCGGCGGTGGTGCGCTGGGCGCGCGAGCGGGACAGGTAGGCGGCCGCGATGAGCGTGAGCATGACCAGCAGGCCGCTGACGAGCAGCAGCGCGTTGCCCTTGCGGCCACGGGAGAATTGCATCGAAGCGCGAGCGATCATTGGGGTGCCTTTGGAAGATCCACGACGAACTGGAAGGTGCGCCCCGCGGAAAGAGCGAGTTTCGGATCATGCAGCGTCATGGTGAATCGAAGCGCCGTGGGCCACGGCGTGTAGTCGTTTCGAATCTCGCGGAATGACGCGGACTCGTCGCGGGTGAAGCCGGGCTCGACCGTGAGTGGCTGCGAGCCGTTGAAGCCAAAGATCGCCTGATAGATGAACACTGGAACCTGGGTGCCGAGCGGACGCAGGATGCCGCGCGTGCCCTCGATTCGAGCGACATCAACCGGGGGACCGGCGACCGCCACCGTGAGCGTGTCGCTTGCCGCCGCGCGCCCCGCCGCGACGGTCTGGCGCTTGGCCGGATCGAGGATCGAGATCGGCGTGGCGAGCGCAGGATTGGTGTTGGTCGGATTGGCTGCGATGGCGCCAGCCCAGCCGATCGCCGCACTGCCTGTGCTCGAGCCCTGAAAGTCGGGCGCGAGGGCGCCTGACAGCATCGTCACGCCGGTTCGCTGCTGCGGAGGAAAGAGTGAATCCGGCAGGCCGAACCACGGAATCCGGTGAAGCGGATTGTTGAAGAGCGGATCATCGGCGGGCGCCGCCGGAACCCCCGCGGTTCCGCCACCCTTCGGTCGCCCGGGATTCGGCGATGCGTTCGCTGGGAAACGCGAAGTGATCAGGCCCGGCAGCGCGACATCGGTCACGTTCAGGAACCCTCCCGCCGGACGGGCGATCGAGGCCGTGGCGAACTGCGGAGACTGTCCAGTGCCGACGACCTTGCCCACGCCAGGCTTCCAGGTCCAGTCGATCTGAAAGGAGCTGCAGTTGCCGCTCATGGTGGGCGCAACCAGCATGGAGTCGCCCCGACTCATGCTCGGTGCGGCGCGCTCGGCACGCGAGAAGCCCCACATGCCCTCGTTGCTCTGCGCTGCGACACCTTGTGAGGCGCCGCCGAAGCATGCGGACGCAATGCGTTGCCGGAGCGACGGCATGGTGGTAGTGGCCGAGCGAAGCGGATCAAGTTCCGAGAGCCACGCCACCGGCGTGCCGGTGAGGTCGCGCGTCTCAAGCAGCGCCCGCAGGTCGCGAAGCGTGGTGGACGCGATGTCGACGCGCGAGTTCAGCGTCCAGCGATCGGGGAAGAGTTGCGCATCACCGAGGCTCGGGTTCGTGCCGCCGGAGATCGCCACCATCGCGGTGCCGTCGACCTCCTTCGGGGTTCCGTTGGTCCGATCCGAAGGACCGATCTGGAAGATGTTCACCGAGCTGTTCGGCCGCATGTTCATCGACACGCCAGCCACCGCGGTCTGGATGCGCTGCGCACGGTGGTACAGCGCGCCGTCGGCGGCCAAGCCGGTCCCGCCAGACTGTCGACGCGCACCGCCATCGTCGGCCAGAAGCACGCTCTGGCGCCCCAGAATCCATCGACGCGGCTCTGGCTGCGTGCCGTATCCCCGATTCGCGTTCGGTGCCGCCATGTTGAAGTAGCTCAGCTCAAGCTGCGGGCCTTCGGCAGGCTTGTTGTAAGTCCATGGCATCAGCGGCGAGCCGGCAATCAGGCGGCTGGAACTTCCCGAGCCCTTGCCCACGCTGAGCGGATCCGGAAAGTACTGCGGCACCTCGGTTCGCATGCTGTCTGTGGTGAGCAGCGGCGCCTGCACCGCCGTGCCGATCCGCACCATGCTGTTCCAGGTGCCACTTTCAGGCGTGAGCTGGATCTGCTTGGTGCCGCCCAGTTTGGGCTGCACACGCAGTCCGTATCCGTACCCGTCGTTCAGACCGGTGTTGCCAGCACCACCCGGCGCCTGATACTGCACGGTGGGCTGCTGCCGATCGGTGAAGAAGACGATCTGATCACATCGCAGGTACTCGTCGATCGGGCGAGTCGGATCGAGCAGCGGCACGGTCGGATCGCTCGGCGCCTGATAGATCCAGCGATTCACATCGTTGCGAACCGCCACGCACTGGATCGCCAGGAACCCCTCACGATTGATCCGCTCGATGTCCGAACGGATCAGGCGCTCGATCGCCGTGGCCGTGGTCTGCAGGTCCGCGTTGGCCTCGCCAAGACCGGACACCTTGCTGGCCGTGGAGAAGATGCGGGCCACCGCGCCAAGGATGATCAGCAGCACCGTGATGCTGACGAGCAACTCGACCAACGTGAAGGCGCGACGGTGGGTCACAGTTCCTCCACGGTGGCGTACACCGGCACGAGTTCGTTGTCGTTGGCGTCCCAGCGGGGCACGAACCAGAGATCCTGGATGCCCTGCGGCGCGTCGCCGCCGGATCGCGGCAGTGCCAGGATTCCTCCCGCCACGTTGCTGCCGATCGACGAGTTGTCCGCGTCGAACAGCGCCTCGCTGAAGGGCTGCAGAGGAACCGGTCGCGCCAGGAACACCGGTCCGTCGGCGATCGTGCTGCGACCCGACACCACATGGTGCACGTTGCCGTACATGTCCACCAGCCACTGGCCGCCCGACTGCCACTGATCCGCGTAGGGCAGTCCGAGCAGGTCGGAGCTGTCGGTCGCGGACACCGGACCCGTTCCAGGCACACCCGAGTCGTCCAGACCAGGTCCGTACCGACTCGCATTGATCGTGGCGTTCGTCTTCGCGTCAAGACCGCCCGCGCCCCAGACGTTGCCTTGCCCCTCACCGAGCGCTCGCCGCAGGTTGTTCAGCGATGAGGTCCGGCTGGAAACCCATTGCGGGATCGGCGGACGGTCCGCGATCTGTGCGCCGAACTCAGGATCAGCGCGTACATCGACAGGCGCCGACACGTAGGGCGTGCCGGCCGCGTTCGGCGAGGCGTTCAGCTTGCCCACGCGATACACGAACAGCGCGACCTGGATTCGACCATCGAGACGCCGGAACATGCAGTCCCAGACATAGCGCGGAGGATCCACGCGGCCCACGCCATCGGCAGGCTGTGGCCAATAGCGCTCGCGCTGCGTGAAGAAGATGCCTGGCTCCTGCGGTGCGTTGTTGGGGTTGGCTGCGTCGCCGGTGCGCGGTGGCGAACCACCGAACGTGCCCTGCGCCTTCGCGGGCCGACTGCCAAACGTCCACACATGGTTCGTCTCACGGGTGTCACGCCGCTGGTCGTACTTGGCGCGGTTGTACGGGATGCCGAACAGCCGATCGGTCGCGGAGCCGTTGGAGTACACGACACCGCGTGGAAGATCGCTCAACTGGCGCCCGAACCCTTGGGGCGGCAGCGAGGTGGCGAGCTTTCGCCCCCCTTCCCGCGCCGTGTGGATCAGGCTGAAGATGTCGTACATGCCGGCCTCGTCCACCCCGGTGGTGGCCGCGTTGTCATCCACGCACAGGCCAGGGCGCTTCCACGTCCAGTCGCCACTCACGGTGGCGGGACCATTGCGAGGCGTCGTGCGATTCAGGGGCACGGGATCGCGCACGATCTGCGTGGCTCCCGTCGGCGTGAACTCCTCGAAGGTGCCGAAGTCGTCCTGCGACAGGCGCGTGCGCAGCACCGACAGCGCGTGCTTGGCCACGATCGGACCGTACACGTCGTCCTCGGCGAACTGCTGCTGCACGATGCCGGCCGGGAACAGCGCCGCGATCGAGATCATGCCGATGCCCAGCACGAAGATCGCGAGAATGAGCTCGACCAGGCTGAAGCCGCGGCGCCTCATCGCTGCTGCACCTCCGCGCGACCCGTGTTGCGGTTGAACTGGATGCGCGTGCCGAACTGCTCTATGAACTCGGTCTGCTCGCAGATCTTGCGCGACTGCCCGATGCCCAGATCGGAGCAGGCCTTGGCGGTGGTCCACGGGGAGAATCCGCTGCCGAGCCAGTTCTTCTCGTCGTAGCCCTCGCGCGCGACCTTGTCGTCGTACACCGCGAGCACCTGCGTGGTCACGGCATGCGGCTCGTCACCCTCCTGATCCTGGATGTGCGGCTGCGCCGTGCTGGCGGCCTCGTTCAGGATGTCCTGCACCCCGTTGCGGTTGAAGTCCATCATCGGGTAGCGACCCTGGCTGAGCGAGGCGATGCCGCTGCTGTCGAGACGCGTGATCAGTCGCCCCTGATCGTCGAAGATCACGGCCACCAGACTGCCACACTCGTTGGGCTCGTCGGCGCTCGCGTCCTCGCTGAGCTTGGGCTGCGTCACCCACGCGCGGTCGTACAGTTCGTTGCCGAAGCCGGCGAAGCTTCCGGCCACGCCGATGCCTTCCGGAAAGGCGAACGCGATCATGCCCGGCTCAGGCACGAATCGGTCGATGAAGATCTGCTTGGTGGCGTCGCCGCTGGCGACCTTTCGCTGCATCGGCTCCTCAAGCCGCCCCACCACCGCCTCGGTCCAGCGCCGCTTGATGCGGGCCGGATTCGGGAACTTCATGATGTCGGCGGCGGCCTCGTCGAATCGCTCGGCCCGCGCCCGAAACGCGACCATCACCGGCTGGTGGCTTCGGATCGCCAGGGCACGCGCCGTCTCCAGCACGTTCAGGAGATCATTCACGGCCTTCGTCATGCGCGTGTCCTGCCCGATGCGCTGCACGCTGACGGCGGTGATGGCCGCAAGGGCCACCAGCACGCCGATCACGGCGAGCAGCTCGATCAGGGTGAAGGCGCGACGAGTCAACGCTCATTCCTTCCAGGTTCGTAGTTGAAGAGGTTGTCGGTCCAGTCGGGCTGGCCGTCGCGGTTGCCGTCGCTCACGCTGGTCGCAGGCCCGCCTGGGCCCCACGGCGGCATGCCGAGCGACTGGTCCGGCCCCCGCGAGATGAACAGCCAACGGCGACCACGGCACCCCACGTTGAGCGACCACTCGTCCGTGGTTCGCACGGTGGCATCTTCCAGATCGATGCCGATGCGCAGCGGATCCGCCGACTCGCTGGAACTTCCGGAGCGAACCGACTCGCGCGCCAGGGAGATCTCGGAGCGCGTCGCCGGGCGTCCACAGGGCACCACCGCGATCTGCTCGCCCCAAGCGTCGCGAAGGTTCATGCGTGTCACCGTGCCGTCGGGCCATCGCCGCTCCTCGGCGCGCAGCAGGTCGCCGGGAATGCGCGCAAGCATCGCGGCGGATGCCTGATTCGCGGCCAGCAACGCGATCAGGCGCGGCATGATGTAGGCCTCGTTCACGAACCCCGGCGGCAGCTCGTTCACGTCCATGAACGGCAGCGCGTCCTGCAGATCCGACGCGGCGACACCCTTGCGTCGGTTGAACACCAGCGACTGACCCCGGCACAACTCCAGCTCGTCGATCGCCTGCTCCAGGGAGGTGAGCGCGGTCTCGGTCATGGTGCGCTCGGTACGACGAAGCACACCCGATCCCACTGCCAGCACGAGCCCCGCAAGCACCGCGATGACGCCGATCACCACGAGCAGCTCGATGAGCGTGAATCCCCGGAAGAGGATCCGTCGCAACCGATGGCTCATGGATTGGGCCTCAGCGGTTCGTGACTGAGCACGTTGTCGGACCAGTCCGGAATGCCGTCCTTGTTGGAATCCTTCTGGGTGTCCGTGGCGGTGGTGTCGAAGGATGGTCGTCCGATCTGACCATCCGGACCCTTGCTGAAGAACAGCCACTGGCGCCCCGCACAGGCGAAGCCCAGCTCGTCTTCCTGATAGGTGCGCACCGTCGCGTCGTCGAGGTCGATGCCGAACTTCAGCACGGGATCCGCTGCGGCCGTGGGGGTTCCCGCAGCGATGAGATCGCGCGCCTTCTTGATCTCACCGCGCGTGGCGGGGCGACCGCACGGATACGCCTTCACGGTCTCGCCCCACGGATCCTTCAGCACGTAGTTGTACGTCACACCATTGAACGTCTGCGTCTGTCGCCGCAGCAGCTCGGGCGGGATCCGGTTCAGGTACTCGCGGCTCTTCTCGTTGCGCATGAGCAGTTCAAGCAGCGCACAGATGATGTAGTCCGCGCCGCGCGAGTCCGAGGCTGGAACCTGAAGTTGCAACACGTCGTAGAACGGGAGCGCGTCCGAGGCGGTTCCGTTGACCCGTTGGAAGACCAGCGGCTGCCCTCGCGCCGACTCGAGCTCCGCGATCGCCTGATCCAGCAGCGAAAACGCGTCCTGCATCTGCTGGCGCTCCGAGCGTGACGCGACGCCCGACCCCACGGCCAGTACGAGCCCCGCGAGCACGGCGATCACGCCGATGACCACGAGCAGCTCGACCAGCGTGAAGCCGCGGCGCACGCTCACGGGCCGGTCTCCACCATGTTGTCCTCGTTCACGTTCTCGCGGCCGGTGCCACCGGCTGCCTTCGGGCCACTGAAGTTCACGCGACGGCTCAGGTCAGCGCGCTTGTCGGGGCCGTAGCTCATCACCGCGAATTCCGCGGCTCGCAGGCGCCGCGTGCTCGACCGGTCGCGCCCCTTCATCGCCGGATCGACAGGGAAGTCCGGATTCTCGTCGTCGAGCGCCTCGCGCGCAGCTTCGGCCGGATCCAGGAAGTCTCCCTCCGTGGCACTGCTCGGTCGCAGCACGAAGAAGTCGCCCAGATCGAAGCGCGTGCCATCGCTGGCCTTGTCCACCTGATTGGGAGTCATGTTGAGGTAGCCGCGTCGGTAGTAGCGGATCGGCGTGCCCCAGAAGTCGACGATGCACTTGGGGTACGCGTCGAAGTTCGGATCGCCGTCAGTGGCGCGCACCACGTCGTAGTCGAAGTCCGGCTGGCCGTCGCCCGTCACGTCGCCGACGCTGCGGATGCCACGGATGCCGCCGAGCGTGCTGGGGTCCTTGAGTTCAAGATACGGACCAAGGGTCTTGCCCTTCAGGTTGGGTTGCACGCGCACCACGCACTGCGCATCGTCGTTGCCCACGGCGCTGTTGGCCGCCGGGATCGGCTGCGCGGCGGTGTTGCGGGCCGGCACCGCAAGGTTGCGGCTTCCGAACAGTCCCACACCGAACTTGGCACCCGTGTAGTTGGTCGCCAGCGAGGTGCCGGTGAAGTCGACCGGCAGCACCGGCGAGAGCGCGGCGCCCCACACCCCATCGGTCCCGGGTGCGCGAATGCCCTCGCGTGGCACCTCGCGCAGTCCGCGCTTCGGATCCCGCGGCATCACCTCCGGCATGTCGCCGCAGATGCCGTAGCCGTCCTGCGCGCGATCGCCGGGGCCGACCAGATACTCGGCGAGGCTGGTGACGCTGTTCCATCGCTGCAGGGCTTTCGCCTCCGCGCTGCTCCACTGTGACACCTTCGTTGTTCCAAGCGCGGTGTTGACGACCTTCACCGGAGGCGGCAGCAGGTCGCGCATCCATCCCAGCTGTCCAGCGGGCATGAAGTTGCCCACCGCAGTGGGCGCGGGACCGGTCGAGAACGGCAGGTTCGCGGCCCAGCCGAGCGCGGCCCCGCCTGCGGACAGGCCTCGCGGATCACCAAGCACCGGCGGGTAGTAGCCGTTGTCCGACTTGAACCGCGAGATGGCCTGCGAAAGCGAGGTGAGCAGCGTGGCCGTCTTGCCCTTCTGCGCACGGCGCGTGGCGGCGCCCACGCCCACGACGAGCAGGCTGGCCAGCACGCCGATGATGCCCATGACGACGAGCAGCTCGATCAGCGTGAAACCGACGCGACAGGCGCGAGACATCACTTCTTGCCTCCGCCGGACACGCTCTCGATCATGCTGACCAGCGGCAGGAAGAGCGCCAGCACGATGCCGCCGATCACGCTCCCCAGAATGATCACCATGAAGGGTTCCAGCAGGCTGAGCAGGCTGCCCACCGCCACGTCGACTTCCTCGTCGTAGTTGTCGGCGATCTTGGTGAGCATGACGTCCATGTCACCGGTCTCTTCGCCCACGTCGATCATGTTCACCACGAGCGAGTCGACCACCTTGGATTCGCGCAGCGGCACCGCGAAGTTCTCGCCCTCGCGGATGCTGTCGTGGACCTTGTTCAGGGCCTTCTCGAACACGTAGTTGCCGCAGGTGTCGCGCGTGATCAGCACCGCCTCCAGGATCGGCACGCCTGCGCTGACCAGCGTTCCCAGCGTTCGCGTGAAGCGGGCCACCACGGTCTTGCGCGTCAGATTGCCGATGCCGGGAAGGCGAAGGATCACGACGTCGAAGACCGCCCTGCCGATCGGCGTCTTTCGTATCAGTTTGAACGCGAAGAAGATCACGAACGGCGCCGCAAGGATCCAGATCACACCCGGGACCGACTGGTCCTTGGTGTAGGTGCCGGCGACCCACTTGCTGCCGTCGATCAGGAAGGTCGTCGCCGCCGGCAGCTTCACGCCGAAGTCCTTGAAGATCTCCTGGAACTTCGGGATGACGAAGTACATGATGCCCGTCACGATGGCGATGGCGATCGAGATCACGCAGCTGGGATAGATCAGGGCGCCCTTGATGCGCCGCTTCAGACGCTCGCCCTTCTCCATGAAGTCGGCGAGTCGCTGCAGGATCACGTCAAGCACACCGCCGACCTCGCCGGCCGCCACCATCTTGCAGTACAGGCGGTCGAAGGCCTTCGGGTGCCGCGAGAAGCTCTCGCTGAGCGTGTTGCCGCCCTCGACGTCCTCGCACACCTTGCCGAGGATCGTCTTCATCTTGCCTGGCTTCTGCTGCTGCTCCAGGATCTGCAGGGAGCGCAGCAGCGGCAGGCCGGCGTCCTGCAGGGTGCTCATCTGGCGCGTGAACAGGGTGAGCGCCTTCGCGCTCACGCCGCCGGGCATCGAGAATCTGAGCTTGCGCTTCTTCTTGACCTTCTCCGCCTTCGGCTTCTCGGCCTTGCCCGCCGCCTTCGCCTCGCGGACCGAGGTGGGGAACATGCCGTCGCCCCGGAGCTTCTGGATCACCTCGTCGCTGCTGGCCGCATCCATGGTGCCCTTCTGGGCCTTCCCGGACGCGTTCATGGCCTCGTAGGCAAAGGTCGGCATGCGATGTTCCTTGATTCAGGCGTGGGTGGCGATCAATCCTCGACGATCGTCTCGCGGACGACCTCGTCGATGGTGGTCTGGCCGTCGTAGATGCTGAGCAGACCCACCTCGCGCAGGGTGCGCATGCCGCGCTTGCGCGACTCGGTGCGCAGCACCGAGGTGTTCGCCTGCGCCATGATCAGTTCACGCAGGGTGTCGTCCATCGACATGATCTCGAAGAGCGCCAGACGGCCCTTGTAGCCAGTGCGATTGCAGTGATCGCAGCCCTTGCCTCGGAAGAAGCTGCGGCCACGGATGTCCTCGGGCTTCAGCGCAAGTTCCATGATCTGCTCCTCGTTGGGCGTGAACTCCTCCTTGCACTTGACGCAGATGCGGCGCACCAGGCGCTGCGCGACGATCGCTTCCAGCGTGGCGGTGAGCAGGAAGGTCTCCACGCCAAGGTCCACGAGTCGCAGAATGCTGCTTGGGGCATCGTTGGTGTGCAGCGTGGTGAACACCAAGTGGCCCGTGAGGCTGGCCTGAATGGCGATCTGGGCGGTCTCGAGGTCGCGGACCTCGCCCACCAGGATGATGTCGGGATCCTGACGCAGGAAGCTTCGCAGGAGCTTGGCGAAGGTCAGCTCCTGCTCCACGTTCACCTGGCACTGGATCATGCCGGCGATGTCGTACTCCACGGGGTCCTCGGCTGTGAGCAGCTTGGTGTCCGGCGTGTTGAGCTCGTTCAGGGCGGCGTAGAGCGTGGTCGTCTTGCCCGAGCCGGTCGGGCCCGTGACCACCACGATCCCGTTGGGCTTGTTGATCAGGCCGCGGACCTTCTCGAGGTCGTCCTCGCGCAGACCGATTCGATCAAGGCTGAGCTGCACATTGCCGCGGTCGAGCACGCGCATCACGACGCTCTCTCCGAACATGGTCGGAAGCACGGCGACACGCAGGTCGACCGGCGCGTTGTTCAGGGTCAGCTCGATGCGGCCGTCCTGCGGCAGGCGCCGCTCGGCGATGTCGAGCTTCGCCATGACCTTCACGCGGCTCACGATCGCCATCGCGAGATCCTTCGGGGGCGGATCCATCTCGTAGAGCACACCGTCGATGCGGTAGCGCATCTTGAACTCGTCCTCGAACGGCTCGAAATGGATGTCGCTCGCCTTGTCCTTGATGGCTTGCAGGAGCACCAGGTTCAGCAGCGTCACCACGCTGTTGTCGTTGGCGGCGTCACCGAGCGCACCAAGGTCGATGCTGTCGCCGCGACCGGCGAGCGCCTGCGCCGCGTCACTCGTCTCGAGATCAGCCATGACCTGCTTCATGGCCTCCTTGCCCGACGCAGTCGCATAGTGCTTCTTCAGCAGTTCCTCGACCTCTTCGGCCGGCGCGACGATCGCCGAGACCTTCATGCCCATCAGCATGCGGAGATCGTCGATCGCGCGGAAATTCTCGGGCCCCTTCAGCGCCACGACGAGCCGCTTGCTGCTCGGGTCGAAATCGATCGGCACGACTTGGTAGCTGCGCGCCGTCTCACCCGTGATCGCCTTGATCGTGTCCTCGCTCAGCGAGCGTTCCCGAAGCGACGTGTAGGAAAGCCCCATCATTCCCGCCAGCGTCATCGTCACGTCCTGCTGCGTCAGCAGTCCCATCTCGATCAGGATCTCGCCAAGCCGCTTCCCCTTGCTCGCGCCCTGTTGGAGCGCCAAAGCCTCGTGAACTTGCTCGCGGGTGGCCTTTCCGAGTTTGGCCAATGCACGACCGAAGCGTCGGCCCTTCAGTTCAGCTTCGACGTACTTCGGATTGGACGGATCGGGCTTGAGCGGAGGTGGTGTCGGAGGCATGAAGGTCCTTCTTGGCTGTCTCGCCCCCGAATCATCCTCCGGGGTGAAATGGGCCGGTGTTGCACAGGAACCAAGGAAACGATGCGACTTTGAAACTACACAAACGGCAGATCTCTGGCGCAATCAGGTCGGCGACCGGCTGCGGTTCAGGCCTCGCCGCCCTCAAGTTCGGCTCGTGCCAACTGCACACCGGAGCGCCGGACGCGCTCGCTGAGCTCGCCTGGGTTGCGGGCCTTGTCGACCATTTCCTCTGCAGATATCAGACCCTTGGAATAGATGTTCCACAGGTGCTCGTCGAGGAGCTGCATGCCGAACTTCTTGCCGGTCTGGATCGCGGAGTCGATGCGGAAGGTCTTGTTCTCGCGGATGAGGTTGCTGATGGCCGGCGTGACCACCAGGAACTCGTAGCCGGCGATTCGGCCGGGCTTGTCGGAGCGGGCCAGCAGCACCTGGCTGAGCACCGCCAGCAGGCTGGTGGACAGCTGCACGCGGACCTGCTCCTGCTGGGCGACCGGGAAGGCGTCGATGATTCGGTTGATCGTGCCGGCGGCGCCTGTGGTGTGCAGGGTTCCGAACACCAGGTGGCCGGTCTCGGCGGCCTTGATGGCGGCCTCGATGGTCTCGAGGTCGCGCATCTCACCCACCAGGATCACGTCGGGATTCTGGCGCAGAGCGCGGCGCAGCGCCTCGCTGAAACTTGGGACGTCGGCCAGGCCACCCACCTCGCGCTGGTTGATGATCCCCTTCTTGTGCGGGTGGTAATACTCGATCGGGTCCTCGACCGTGATGATGTGCCGCTCGAGATTCACGTTGATCTCGTCGATCATCGTGGCGAGCGTGGTGGTCTTGCCGGAACCGGTCGGTCCCGTGACCAGGAACAGGCCGCGCGGGCGGCGGATCAGGTCCTTCACGATGCCCGGCAGGCCGAGCACGTCGAAGGGCAGCAATCGGTTGGGGATGAGGCGAAGCACCATCGCCACGTTGCCCTTCTGTCGGAACACGCTCACTCGGAAGCGCGCGGCCTCGCTGAAGCTGAAGCCGAAGTCGGTGCCGCCCTTCTCCTGGAACTCCGCCTGGTTCTTCTCGGGGGTGATCGACTTCATCAGGGCCATGCAGTCGTCGGCATCGAGCACCTTCGTCTGCATGTTGCGCAGACGGCCGTTGAGACGGACGGTCGGCGGGCGGCCCACCGTCACGTGAAGGTCCGAAGCGTCCTGCTTCACCATCACGTCGAGGAGTCGGTCGATCTGGACCGAGCTCTGCTTGCCCAACGGTGCATTGCCGCCTTCTGCGCTCATGTCGTGCTCCTGCCCTGGGCCTCAGGGCGCGATTCGTGGTTCAGACCGCCATCTCCGTCGCCGGATCGAAGCCCTCGATCTGCGCGAACTTGGCGATTTCGTCGGGGGTCGTCATGCCCTTCAGGATCTTCAGGCGGCCGTCGCCCAGCAGGCCGCGCATGCCGTTGCGCACGGCTGCCGCTCGCAACTTGGCAATGCCGCTGCGCTCGAAGGCCAGATGCCGGATCTCCGAGTTCATCGTCATCATCTCGTAGATACCGCGGCGGCCGCGATAGCCCACGCCACCGCAATCCGGGCAGCCCTTCGGCCCCATGACCTTGTCGCAATCCATTTCGCTGATGTTCACCAGGCGCAGCAGCTTGGGATCGACATCGGGATCGGGCTTGCGGCACTTCGGGCACAGGATTCGCACCAGACGCTGCGCGAGCACCGCCTGGATCGAACTTGCCACGAGGAACGGCTTCACGCCCATGTCGATGAGACGGGTGATGGCACTGGGCGCGTCGTTGGTGTGCAGCGTGCTGAACACCAGGTGGCCGGTGAGGGCCGCGGCGATGGCGATGTCGGCCACCTCGCGGTCTCGGATCTCGCCCACCAGGATGATGTTGGGCGCCTGACGGAGCATGCTCTTCAGGATGATCGGAAACGTCAGGCCGATGTGCTCGCGCACCTGCACCTGATTGATGCCCTTGAAGTTGTACTCCACGGGGTCCTCGGCCGTGATGATCTTGCGGTCGGGCCGGTTCAGCGTGTCGAGCGCGGAGTAGAGCGTGGTGGTCTTGCCGGAGCCGGTGGGACCGGTCACCAGGAAGATGCCGTTGGGCCGACGGATGACCTTGTTGAAGGTGTCGAGCGTGTCCTGTTCCAAGCCGAGGTTCACCAGACCGATGCGCACGCTGTCGGGCCGGAGAATTCGCAGCACCACGCTCTCGCCGTGATAGGCCGGGCAGGTGCTCACGCGGAAGTCGATCGCGGTGCCCTCGACCACCAGCTTGATGCGGCCGTCCTGCGGAATGCGCTTCTCGGCCATGTTCACGCCGGCCATCAGCTTGAAGCGCGCGAGGATCGCGGCCTGGTTGCGCTTGGGCAGCTTGTCACGCACCACGCAGACGCCGTCGATGCGGTATCGGACCACCACGCCGTCATGCATCGGCTCGACATGGATGTCGCTGGCGCGCCCCGTCACGCCCTCGATGATGATACGGTTGACGAGACGCACCATCGGCGCATCGTCGCCCTCGACGTCGATGCTCTTGTCCACCGACTTGTCCATGCTCTTGTCCATACTCTTGTCGATCGAGTCGGTGAGCAGGCTTCCCGTCTTCTGCGCGACGGAGGCGCCCTTCTTGTCCCCATCAAGGTAGTACGAGATCTGACGCCGACTGGCGATCGCGGTGTCGAGTTCGGCGCCCAGTTTGAACCGCAGCACCTCGAGCGTGTCGAGGTCCATCGGATCATGAATCACGATCTTGAGTCGTCCGCCGGCCTTCGACATCGGGAGCACCAGGTACTTCTTGGCGTCGGCCTCCTTGATGAGGCTCATGTCGATCTTGGCGGAATCCTCGGCGCGTTCCAGGTTCAGGAACGGCATGCCGAACTGCGCACCCAGCGCGCGAGCCACATCCTCCTCGGTGCAGGCGCCCATCTCGATCAGGACCTCGCCGATCCGCTTGCCGCTTGATTTGGCGGTCTGCAGGGCCTCGGCCACCTTGGCCTCTGGAACGATCCTCTCCTGAACGAGAATCTCACCGAGTTTCTGACGAAGCTTGCGTGCCACGGTGTCTCCAGAGGGGGTCGCGAGCGGATGCCGAAACTCTAGTATGCGGTGTCCTGCGGTTGCCCGCAACCGAAGACACCGCCATGTCAGCCCCTCTTCGCGCCATCGTGACACTGGGTCCCACGCAGGAGCCTCTCGACGAGGTCCGTTTCGTGGGCAACCGTTCCAGTGGGCGAATGGGAACCGAGATCGCGGCGGAACTTCTGAGGCGGGGATGCCACGTCACAGCGATGGCTGGGCCCTGCCAGCCACCGGGACTGGATTCGCTTCCCGAGGTTGTGCGGTTCCGCACGGCCGAGGAACTGCGAGCGGCGCTGGCGAGCCGATGGCCGAGCGCCGACCTGCTGGTGATGGCGGCTGCGGTGGCGGATTGGCGACCCGTGGAGGTGCAGGCGGGCAAGCGGCGCCGTTCTGCAGGGCGCGTATCGATCCAGCTTGAGCCCGTCGGCGAAATCCTTGGATCGCTCGATGCGAGGTCCAATCAGTTCGTGGTCGGCTTCGCGCTGGAGCCGGCTGATGACCTGCTCGACTCCGCGCATGCAAAGTTGGGCCGCAAGCGGGCGGATTGCATCGTGGCGAACCCGCTCGAGACGATGGATGCCGCAGAGATCGATGGTGCGCTGGTCTGGGCGGATGGTCGCGTGGAGCGGCCGGACGGGCGCTGCGCGAAATCGCTCTTCGCGGCCTGGCTGACGGACCGGATCCTGCCTGCCGCGAGGATGCGCGCCGGTCGGTAGACTTACTCGCTTCGTACTCGAGCCAAAAGGAAACCTCACCATGAAGATCGGGATGATCGGCCTCGGCCGCATGGGCGCCAACATGACGCTTCGCCTTCTCAAGGCCGGCCACCAAGTGGTCGTCTGGGACATGAACGCGGCCGCGGTGAAGGAGCTCTCCGGAAAGGGCGCGATCGCCGCCGGCGACATGAAGGACCTTGTCGGAAAGCTCGAGGCGCCGCGCAGCGTGTGGATGATGATCCCCGCCGCCTTCGTGGACGAGACCATCCACAAGCTCGCGCCGCTCATGTCGAAGGGCGACTGTCTCATCGACGGCGGCAACAGCTACTACAAGGACGACATCCGGCGCTCAAAGCAGCTGTCGGCGCAGGGCATTGACTACGTGGACTGCGGCACCTCGGGCGGTGTGTGGGGCCTGGAACGCGGCTACTGCCAGATGATCGGCGGACCGAAGGCGGCCGTGCAGCGCCTGGACCCGATCTTCGCGGCGCTCGCCCCCGGCAAGGGCTCGATTCCGGTCACGCCGGGACGTGGCAATCGCGGTGGTAGCGCCGAGCAGGGTTACCTGCACTGCGGTGCCAGCGGCGCGGGCCACTTCGTGAAGATGGTGCACAACGGCATCGAGTACGGCCTGATGGCCGCGTACGCGGAAGGCCTGAACATCCTGAAGAACGCGAACGCCGGCAAGGTGCAGCGCGAGAAGGACGCCGAGACGACCCCGCTGCGTGAGCCCGAGGCGTACCAGTACGACTTCGATCTGGGCGAGATCGCCGAGCTGTGGCGCCGCGGCAGCGTGGTGGCGAGCTGGCTGCTGGACCTGACCGCCGACGCGATGTCGAAGGATCCGCAACTGGCGAACTTCGGTGGTCGCGTGAGCGATTCGGGCGAGGGCCGATGGACCATCGACGCGGCGATCGACGAGGGCGTGCCCGCGCACGTGCTCACCGCCGCGCTGTACGAGCGCTTCAGCAGTCGCGGCAACGCGCTGTTCGCCGACAAGGTGTGCTCGGCGATGCGTTTTGAGTTCGGTGGACATCACGAGAAGACCAGCGGCTCGCACTGAGCTGGAAGGAAGCCCATGAGCGCCCCCGAACACAGTGACGCGCTGGTGCTCTTTGGAGCCACCGGCGACCTTGCCCACAAGAAGACATTCGACACCATCCAGGCGCTGTTCAAGCGTGGCCATCTGGACGCGCCGGTGATCGGCGTGGCCAAGAGCGGCATGACGCGCGACCAGTTGCTGGCAAGAGCGCGCGAGGGCATCACGACGTTCGGCCGCGGCGTGGATGAGGCAGCGTTCAAGAAGTTCAGCGATCGCTTCCAGTACGTGGATGGGGACTACGCCGACATGGAGACCTTCCGAAAGCTGCGCGCGGCCTTGGGCGGCGCGAAGCGCCCGCTGCATTATCTGGCCATTCCGCCAGTGGTGTTCGGGCTGGTGACCGATCAACTGAAGGCCAGTGGCTGCGCGGACGGCAGCCGCATCGTGGTGGAGAAGCCCTTTGGCCGCGACCTGAACACGGCGGCGCAGCTGAACGCCACGCTGCACCGCGTGTATGCAGAGCGCGACATCTTCCGCATCGATCACTACCTTGGCAAGGAAGCGACGCAGAACATCCTGTTCACGCGCTTCGCGAACGCGTTCCTGGAGCCTTTGTGGAACCGCGATCACGTGAAGCAGATCGAGATCACCATGGCCGAGAAGTTCGGCGTGGAGGGTCGTGGCCGCTTCTACGACAGCGCCGGCACGATCCGCGACGTGATCGAGAATCACCTGATGCAGGTGGTGGGCTTCCTCTGTATGGAACCGCCCTTCTGGCCCGACATGGAGCGTGTGCGTGACGAGCAGATCAAGTTGTTCCGAAGCATCCGAACGCTGGGCCCCAACGACGTGGTGCGCGGGCAGTTCGAGGGCTACCTGAAGGAGGAGGGCGTGGCCCCCAACAGTCAGGTGGAGACCTACGCCGCCGTTCGTGTCCATGTGGACAACTGGCGATGGGCGGGCGTGCCGATCTACCTGCGCGCTGGCAAGTGCATGCCGATGACCGCGACCGAGGTTCGCGTGGAATTCCACCGTCCGCCCGCCGTGGTGTTCCCCAACGAGCAGAAGCCGCCACACAACTACTGGCGATTCCTCTTGAGTCCGCGCATCGAGATCGGCATGAACATCCAGGTGAAGTCCGACGGCGAGCGCATGGTGGGACAGCCACTCGAGTTGAAGGCCGTGGACCAGCAGGCCGACGAGATGACGCCCTACGAGCGGCTGCTTGGCGACGCGCTGAAGGGTGACCAGACGCTGTTCGCGCGACAGGACGTTGTGGAGGAGGCGTGGCGCATCGTGGACCCGATTCTGGGGAACGCCGTGCCCGTGCATCGCTACGCGCCCGGAACCTGGGGTCCCGACGCCGTGAACGAGGTGCTGCTGCCCGAGGGCGGCTGGCACGCGCCACGCGTGGACGACTGACCGCCGCGGCTACCCTGCCCCGCGGGACCGTGGCGGAACAGCAGACGCAGCGGCCTTAAAAGCCGCGGCCGGGAAACCGGCGTGTGGGTGCAACTCCCACCGGTCCCATTGCGCGCAAGACGCTTCCCGAGATCAGCTTGGGAATCTCGAGATGTTTCTGGTTGGCCGCTCAAGGGCCTCCCCCGCCAATCCGATCACGGGCGCGTCGAGATGGAGCTCGACTGCAACCCCGAGAAATCGCGAGGCCTCCATGCATCGCACACGTGGAGACATGTCATGCGCAGGCGTCTCCGTGGACCGTGCGTAGGTGCCCGCCCTCTGGCGTTGCGTGGACGCCCCGAGCGATGGACAGGTGCATCGAATCCGAATCGGCGAGACTCCGAGCACAGGAGTCCTCCGCGCGTCGTCGCTGGCATGGCTGTCCGAGCGGTGGCTACGGTCATCTGCTGGCGCATCGAACGCCTCCATCCGGGCGCTCCATTCACCGAGTGGCTGAAGCGGCGGGACACGCCCGCCGAGAAATTCAGGGAAATCACGTCAACCTGAGCTGCCTCAGTGCCGCAGGAACGCCACCACGCTGAACACGATCTCGGCCGAGATCAGCAGGATGATCATCCACTCAAGCAGCTCGACGTTGGCGAACTCGAGCACGTTCAGGCTCGCTTCGGGTGCCTCGTCGATCAGGATGTCGGAACCCAGCGCGTCAGGCAGCGCAGTGGCGCGCGTGCGGCCATCGTGCAGAAGCGCCGCATGGGCCGACAGCGCAGCGCCAAGACGGACGATCTCGTCGATCGGCGCTTCGAGTCGCAACGGCGAGGTACTCATGAAGGCAGAGTAGGATCCGCGAATGCCCGACGGAAGCGTCGCTGCGGATTCGAAGCTCAAGGCCACTGCGCCATGGGATCGGATCCTTGTCTGCGTGGTTTCCGGACAGGCGTGGGTGCTCGATCTCGTTCAGGCCGCAGCGGATCCGGCGGAGCATGAAATCCGGACGATGTCACGGGATGCGGACGCGCTGGAGCGCGTGTCGCGACTCGCGCCATCGGTCGTTGTGGTGGACATCACGGGCGGTGATCCGATGCCCTTTGACCTGTTGCGAAGCCTGCAGGCGAGTCCTGCGACTTCGAGCATTCCGTCGCTGGCGATCGCCGCGTCGGACGATCCGCTGGTCCGCGCTGCCGCCTTCTCGGCGGGTGTGGAGGATTTCGTCACCCGCGTCATCGAACCGGAGGAACTGCGCGCGAGGCTTCGGACCCTTGGCAAGCTCGGAGGCGCCACGCGACGCTCCATCGATGCGGACGCCGCGATCGCGCGTCTGCAGACGCGCCTGCGTGAGCGGGACCGCGACCTTGGGGAGATGCGGCAGATCGTGCAGCACATGCGCTCGTCGCTGCAGGCCGACAACGCCCTGCAGCGCGGCCGGGTGGAACGGATGGTCCAGCTGGGCCTGGAACTGAACAAGCTGCAGGACTTCCACGTGCTCATGGAACGGATCCTGAGCGAGGCGCGCGCGCTGCTGCGCGCCGACGCGGGGACGATCTTCCTGCGTGAGTCGCGCAGCCTCCGATTCGCCTACGCGCAGAACGACACGCTTTCCAAGCGCGCGCCCGAGGCCGCGAAGTTCAACGCCTACCAATTGCCGGTCACGGAGACATCTATCGCGGGATGGGTCGCGATGAGCGGCGAAGCGGTGAATCTGGCGGATGCGTACGACATCGACGCTTCGCTGCCCTACCGCTTCGATCCGAGTTTCGATCGGCTCACCGGGTACGCGACCCGGTCGATGATCGCGCTTCCCCTCCGGACCAGCATGGGCAGCACGCTTGGGGTGCTGCAGTTGCTGAACGCACTGGACGAGCGCGGCCGGCCGCGGGACCGCTTCTCCGAGGCGGATCAGGTGCTGCTGGGGCACTTTGCCAGCATGGCGACGGTCGCGATCGAACGCAGCCGGCTGGCCGAGAGCATCATCTCGCGCATGCTGCGCATGGCGGCGTCGCGCGATCCCGCCGAGACCGCGCCGCACGCGGAACGGGTGGCCGGCGTGGCCGCGCTGATCTTCGAGGCTTGGGCCCATCGACGTGGACTGTCGGGCGCGGCGTACGAACGCCAACGCGACCGTCTGGTGGTGGCGGCGCGCCTGCATGACGTGGGCAAGGTCGGCGTGAGCGACACCATCCTGTCCAAGCCGGGACCGCTGACGCCGGAGGAGATCGTGCACGTGCGCCAGCACGTGATCATTGGCGCGCGCTTCTTCATGGACATGGATCACCCCACCGAGTTTGACGAGGCCGCCCGTGACGTGGTGCTGAACCATCACGAGCGGTGGGATGGGACGGGCTACCCGGGACATGTCGACCTGCAAGGTCGGCCATTGAAGGATCCGCGCAGCGGAATGCCCCGCACCGGCGGCAAGCGCGGCGAGGAGACTCCTTTGTTCGCGCGAATCGTCGGGCTTGCCGACGTGTACGACGCGCTACAGAGCGCGCGCGCGTACAAGCAGCCGTGGGTCGAGAAGCCCGTGCTGAATCTCATCCGGGGCGAATCTGGGCGCCACTTTGACCCGGAACTTGTCGAGATCTTCTTCGCGCTGCTGGATCGTCTGCGTGATCTGCGCGCGGCGCATCCGGACTGAGTTCAAGCGTTGGCGCGGGCTATCCTTTCTGGATGCGGTGTCTGCAATTCACCGTCGGCGCACGGAATCTCGCCGTGGACCTCTCGTGGGTTCGCGAGGTCTGTCCGATGGTGCGATTTCGGGAGGTGCCAGGGGCGCCACCCTGGATTCGCGGCCTGCTGAACTACCACGGAACGCTCATCCCCTCGGTGGATCTGAGCATGCTTCTGGGCGGACCCGCCGTGGAACCGACGCTGGGCGCGCGCATTCTCCTGCTGGAGGGGCCGATCGACGGCTCCGCCGAAGGGCGACGCGCCGTCTTCGGGGCTTTGGTTGACACGGTGGACGCGCCCGCCACGCTGGACCGTGACGGCTCCTGGACCGCCAGGAACGGATTGCCGGAGTTGCCGTTCATCCGCGAAGTCGCACGCGTGGATCATCGCGATGTCCTGGTGCTGGATGCGGCCCGTCTTGCCGCGCAGCATGCAGGACTGCTGCAGGGTTCATCCTCCTTGTCGACGCTGCCGGGCTCACACCCGTGAACGCTCTGGAAAGCTGGCTGCGATCAAAGTTGCCACTCCAGCAGAACGTGCTGCAGCACGCGATCGATCAGGCGCGCCGCCTGGCGAATGCGGCACGCGTGAGTGAATCGACGTTCCTTGAAACGCTTCAGGACGATCCCAGCGTGCTGGAGCAGGTGCTGGCCGTCGCGGTGCCCGCGGAGACCTGGCTCTTTCGGCATCTGCCCGCGTTCGATTGCGCACGATCGCAACTGCGATCCGTGGGGCCGCGAAAGGCTCGCATCCTGAGTCTCGGCTGCGCCACGGGCGCGGAGGCGTTCTCTCTGGCCGCATCCGCACGCGAGGCTGGTCGCGATGCCTTGACATGCGAGATCGTGGCCGTGGACTGGAACCAGGAGAATCTGCGTCGTGCCGCAACCGGAACCTGTCCTCCGTTGGCGCAGCGCGGCGCGATTCCTGCGTGGGCGGCCCGTCATTTCCAGACCGACTCGAATGGTTCGCTGCAGCTGGTGCCCGAAGCGATGGCGATGATCCGTTGGGTTCATGACGACATCACCGGCGAACGCATGCCACTCGACTGCGACATCGTGTTCTGCCGGAACGTGGCGATCTATCTGGACGAGATATCGCGTGACAGACTCGCGCGAAATCTTGCCACAAGCACCCAAATGGGAGGGCTGCTGTGTCTCGGGCACGCCGATCCACCACGGCTCTGGTCCGACGCATTCCGGCCGATCGCGGTTGCCGGAGCGTTCGCCCTTGAACGCTTCGATCCCTTGCACGAGCAGCCGCAGGCAGCGCCATCGCGCACACGTCTCGGTCCCATCGCGACTCCGACGGCCGTGGCCCCCATGGCGCCGGCAGTGCCGTCGCTGACGCGGGCGCAGGAGTTCGCCGACGCCGGCGATCTTGATCAAGCGATCGGGATTCTGGAGCGGATCGTGCAGTCCGACCCCATCGATGTCGAAGCGTGGCAGCTTCTGGGCTCGGCCCATCTGGCGCGCGGAGCTTCGGTCGAAGCCGAGGCCTGCTTCCGCAAGGTGGTATATCTGCATCCGGATCATGCCCTTGCGCTCCTTCAACTCAGCATGTTCGCGGAGGAACGCGGCGATGGAACAGCTTCGGCGCGCATGCGTATGCGGGCGGCTCATGTCTTGAGAGGCGACGCAACATGAGCGCCCACACACCTGACCTTCCCGCGCGTGCACGCCTGAGCGAATCGGCCATCGAGGCGCAGACCGCGGCACTGGCCGCGCCGCTCTCAGAGGACCCCGGCGCACTACAGCCGCTCCTGTGCTTCCGGTGCGCCGGAGAGCGGTTCGCGGTGTCTGCGCAGGACGTCCAGCAGGTGTTTGCCGCGTTGCCCGTGCGACGCGTGCCGCATCGCGATCGACCCGCATTTCGAGGGCTGGTCGCCCATGGGGGCGAGCTGCTGCTCGTGGGATCGCTGGAACGCCTGCTCGATCTTGGGCCTGCCACGCCCCCGCCCTCACCAGCAGCCCGAATGATCGTGGTCGGCCCGGAACACCACGGCTGGGCCTTTCAGGTGGATGCCGTGGATGGCGTGGTGCGCACAGCCGCAAGCGAGCTTGCGCCCGCGCCGACGACGCTTCGTCGCGGCCTTGGAACCGCCACGCGCTTGCTGGCGCAGGTCGAGGGCGAGCAGGTCGCCGTGCTGCAGACCGAGGCGCTCCTGCATGGTTGGGAAGGAGCCGCCGGATGAGCGATCTGGGCGGCCTCGACTTGTTCGAACTCTTCAAGGGCGAGGTGGAGACCCATGGCGCCGCGCTGAACGCTGGTCTCCTGGCGCTGGAGGCGAACGTGGCCGATCCCGCACCGATCGCAGGACTGATGCGTGCGGCCCATTCGATCAAGGGCGCCGCGCGCGTGGTCGGCATCGACGTGGTGGTAGGCCTTGCGCATCAGATGGAAGACGCGATGGTGCGTGTGCAGAAGGGCATGGAAGCATGCACTCCCGCACGCGTGGACCAGTTGTTGCAGGCGACGGACCTGCTGACGCAGCTCTCGGGACTCCGAGAGGCGGACCTCCCCGCGTGGAGCGCGGGTCACGCCGCCGAGATCAACGGTCTGGTCACCGCCCTCTCGGCGCCGGCGTCCGCCGATCCACCCGCCACGCAATCTTCGGCACCGGTGGTTGCGAAGCCGGACGCACGCGCGGACCCGGAGGTGGCGGTCGTTCGCGTTTCGCAGCCCGTCGCGCCCTCCGACGTGACGCCGCCGAGTGAGCCCTCGCCTGCGCGACCGAGACCTGCCGAGGCGCCCTCGCAGGAGGTGCGCACGGTTCGCGTGAACGCCGACAATCTGGATCGGCTGATGCGGTTGGCCGGCGAGAGCATGGTCGAGGGTCGCCGCTACCCGCAGGTGCAGCGCGGCCTTCGCGAACTCAAGAGCCGTCTTCGAATCACGCGCGAGGTCGTCGAGTCCGCTGGCGCGGCGCCGGAGCTTGAGGAGGCGCGTCGCCAGCTCGCGACGCTCGAGAAGGCGCTCTCGCATCACACGGGACTGCTCGAGTCCACGTTCCGAAGGACCGAGGAGGTCGGCACCCGCCTGTACCACGAGGTGATCGGCAGCCGCATGCGACCGTTCGGTGACGCGTGCGCGGGCTTCCCCCGCATGATCCGGGATCTGGCGAAGATGCTCGGCAAGCAGGTGCGTTTCGAGATCGACGGCGAGCGGACGCCGGTGGACCGCGACATCCTGGCGCGCCTCGATGCGCCGCTGAATCATCTCCTGCGCAACGCGATGGATCACGGGGTCGAGGCACCGGATCGGCGTCGCACGGCCGGCAAGAGCGCGTCGGCAAGCCTGCGGCTGCAGGCTCGCCATCGGGCGGGCATGCTCGAGGTGCGCGTGATCGACGACGGCTCGGGCATTGATCCGGAACGGATCCGAACGAAGGTGATCGAGCGCCGCCTGCAGTCCGAGGCGGTCGCGCGTGACCTTGGGCGTGTCGAACTTCTGGAGTTCCTCTTCCTCCCGGGATTCAGCACCGCGAGCGCCGTGACCGAGGTGAGTGGCCGCGGCGTCGGGCTGGATGTGGTTCACCAGACCTTGCGCGAGCTTGGTGGATCGGTGCGCATCGAGAGCGAGCCTGGCGCGGGCACCGCCTTCGTGCTCAGCCTGCCTATCACCCTGAGCGTGATCCGCGCGGCGCTGGTTCGTGTCAGCGGCGAGACGCTGGCCTTCCCGCTTGCGCGCATCGAGCGCATCGTTCGCCTGCCACAGGATGCGCTGCAGCGCGTCGAGGGCCGATTGCAGTTCGAGCTGGATGGACAGGCGATCGGCGTGCTTCGCGCCTCGGAACTGCTGGCGCTGGGCGGCGATTCCCTCCGGCGTGACGGCATGGTGAGCCTTCTGGTGGTGGGAGGCGCTGGCGAACGCACCGCGCTGGCGGTGGACGGGTTCCTGGGCGAGCGCGATCTTGTGGTGCGTCCACTGGATGCGCGACTCGGGCGGGTGCCCGGGGTCGCCGCTGCAGCCATCGACGACGACGGCCTGCCGGTGCTCGTGATGGATGTGGAGGACCTCCTGGTCTCGATTCGACGCGGCCTGTCCGATGGTGCGATCCGGGGCGTCGCGGCCGGCACGCTGTCCGGAGATGCCCGTGCGCGAAGGCGGGTGCTGGTGGCGGACGACTCGATCACCGTGCGCGAAGTGGAACGACAACTGCTTCGACGACTCGGCCACGACGTCGAGGTGGCCGTGGACGGGATGGACGCATGGAACCAGCTGTGTGCCGGCACCTTCGATCTGCTGGTGACCGACGTGGACATGCCGCGCATGAACGGAATCGAACTGGTCCGCATGCTGCGCCGTGATCCGCGCTTCACCAACCTTCCGGTGGCCATCGTGAGCTACAAGGATCGTGCCGAGGATCGCGCGGCGGGGCTTGAAGCCGGGGCGAACGCCTACCTGACGAAGGGCTCCTTCCAGGACCAGACGTTCGCGCGCACGATCGCGGATCTGATCGGGGAGGCCGCGCCATGAGGATCGGCCTGGTGAACGACCTTCCGATCGCGCTTGAAGCGTTGCGACGCACGGTGGCGCGCATACCAGAAGCGACGGTCGCCTGGACGGCGATGGATGGCGCCGAGGCCGTGGCGAGGTGCGCACATGATCGACCGGATATCGTGCTGATGGACCTCATCATGCCGGTGATGGACGGCGTGGAGGCGACTCGGTGCATCATGCAGCAGGCACCCTGTTCGATCCTTGTGGTGACCGCGACCGTGACCGGCAACGCGGCGAGGGTGTTCGAGGCGCTTGGCGCCGGCGCGCTTGACGCGATCGACACGCCCAACCTGAACGATCCCGCGGGCGTCGAACGGCTGTGCAAGCGCATCCAGACGATCGTGCGGCTTTCCCGACCGGTGGTCGCGGCCACCGCAAGCCTTGTGGTGTCCGCGCCAAGGGCGGGAAGCCAGCCCCTGCCGACCCCCGCCCTTCTCGGAGCCAGCACCGGTGGCCCGCAGGCGCTTCGCCGTGTCCTGCTGACGTGGCCCGAGCCGCTGCCTTTCGCCGCGGTGATCGTGCAGCACCTGGACGCGGGTTTCGTGCCGGGCCTGGCCGAGTGGCTGGGCCGCGAGTGCCATCACAAGGTCAAGATTGCGGAGCCGGGGCAGGCAGCCCGTGCAGGAACGGTGTACCTCGCCGGGGGTTCCCAGCATCTCGTTCTTGATTCCGACTGCGCGTTCCGACATCAGGCGGGGTCACCATCCGACATACACCAACCTTCGGTTGACGCCCTTCTGGAGAGTGCGGCGCGGGCGGGCCTTCAGCCCGGTGTGTCGGCCATCCTCACGGGCATGGGCACCGATGGCGCGCGGGGGCTGCTTGCGCTGCGCCGAGCGGGCTGGACGACGCTCGCGCAGGATCAGGACACCAGCGTCGTCTGGGGCATGCCGGGCGCGGCGGTCCAATGCGGCGCCGCCACGCGCGTGCTTGGGGTCGACCAGATTGGCCCGGCCATACTTGCCCACTTCTCCGAATCGGGAATTCATCGCCCATGAGCCAGACCGTGCTGAAGCCATCCATGATCGCCCTGCCGACCGTGATACTTCTGGTCGACGACCAGCCGATCATCGGCGCCGCCGTAAAGAAGATCCTCGCGGGTCAGACCGAGTGGCAATTTCACTTCTGCGCCGAGCCGAGCCAGGCGGTGGAGCAGGCCGTCGCCCTGAAGCCGACCGTGATCCTGCAGGATCTCGTGATGCCCGGAATTGATGGGTTGGATCTTGTTCGCGCCTATCGCGAGCGTCCCGAACTGAAGGATGTTCCACTGGTCGTGCTGAGTTCGAAGGAGGAGGCGGAGACCAAGGCGAAGGCCTTCGCGCTGGGCGCGAACGACTATCTGGTGAAGCTGCCCGATCCGGTCGAGATGATCGCGCGTCTCCGCCACCACAGCGAGGGCTACAAGGCGCTTCGCGAGCGCAACGCGGCATTCGCCGCCCTGGCGAAGAGCGAACAACATCTGCAGAACGAGGTGCGTCGCGCGGCGGAGTACGTACGCAGTCTCCTGCCGCCTCCTCTGACCGACGGTCCTGCGCGCGCCGACTGGCGGTTCGTTCCAAGCGAGAGCCTGGGGGGCGACGCGTTCGGCTATCACTGGCTGGATGAGCGGCGGCTCGCCATCTACCTGCTTGACGTCTGTGGCCATGGCGTGGGTCCGGCGCTACTGGGGGTGAGCGCGATGAACGTGATCCACTCCGGCGCCCTCCCGGGCCGCGACATGGGAGAACCCGGTGCCGTGATGGAAGGGCTCAACGAGCTCTTCCCGATGGAGCGTCACAACGAGATGTTCTTCACGTTGTGGTACGGAATTCTCGACGTGCAGACCGGCTCGCTTCGCTGGAGCGGCGGTGCCCACCCTCCCGCGGTGCTGATCGCGCCGGACGGTTCGCTGACCCGACTCGATTCGCAGGGCCTCATGATCGGCGCCGCGGCCGGCGTACCGTACGACACCGACGAGATCATCATGCAACCCGGATCACGTCTGCTGCTGTACAGCGACGGCATCTATGAACTGCAGCAGCCCGGTGGTCCCATGGCCACGCTGGACGAGTATCTGCACGCGGTGGCGGCGAGACCGAATCAGGATCTCGACGAGATGCTGGCGCATGCGCGGACCGTGCAAGCATCCGATAACTTCAAGGACGACGTGAGCGTGCTGGAACTACGCTTTCAAGCATGATCTCCATTGCGCTGGTCGCGGCGCCGTTGTTATATTATGGGCCATGATCGCTCTTGCATTAGTCGCCGCGTCGCTGTCTGGTCGCTTCGAATTCCGCGAGGTCCACTTGGGCGTGGAGGTTCGCATCGTGCTTCATGCCGAGGATGCGTCACGTGCGGCCGCAGCGGCGCGCGCCGCGTTTGACCGCGTGCGTGCCTGGGATGACGCCCTCAGTGACTGGCGCCCTGACACGCCTGCGCAGCGGCTACCAAGCCGGGCGGGCGCCTCGCAGCATGTGGAGGGTCGACTCCGCGACGCGCTGGACACCTCGTGGCGACTTGCGCAGGTGACGCGCGGCGGGTTCGATGCGGGACTCGGCTCGCTCACCCGACTTTGGCGCGAGGCCCAACGCAGCGGCTCGATGCCGAGCGATGCGGCGCTCTCGCAGGCCGTGGCGTGCGCGGGCTGGAACGCGTGGCTGTGGATGAAGGACACGTCCACCTTCATCGCGCAGCGTGACGGCGTTCGGATGGACTTCGGCGGGATTGGATGTGGTCTGGCCGCTGACGATGCACTGGCTGCCTTGCGCGAGGCGAGCGTGCCACAGGCGCTCGTGGACGTGAGTGGCGACATCGCACTGGGCGCGGCGCCACCCGGCGAGGCCGGTTGGCGCATCGAGGTCGCCCCGGGCGTCGATGGCCAGGCAGCAGAAACGCTCCTGTTGCATGACGTGGGGGTCAGCACGAGTGGCGATCGTGTGCAAGCGGAGCCCGTCGCGGGGGGTGCGAAAACCATTGGACACATCGTGGACCCCTCGAATGGGCGTCCGCTTCCGGTTCCGTCACTCCGTCAAGCCACCGTGATCGCCAAGGATGCCACCACCGCCGATGCGATCGCCACGGCGCTCTGCACGCTGCCAATCGCGGACGCGTTGTCGGTGGCCGAGACCGCCACGACCGCCGCTCGCATCGACCGGCGCGTGAAGGATGGTGGTGTGCATAGCACCGGAGCATGGAACTCGATCAAACGAGCTTCGTCCGACCCGGCTGCCGGATCGTCGGCACCGGGGGCGGCGCGTCCATCGCCAGCGTCGCCGGCATCAGATCCTCCCGGCTCTCCAGCACGTCCTTCCAAGTGACGGCCTGCCCGGTGTAGGCCGCCATGCGCGCCATGAGCGCCAGACGGCAACTCTGCACCATCCAGTCCGAGTCGTCAATGCGCTCGCCCGTGCGGATCGCGCGGAAAAGCTCGTCCTGCGCGACCTGGTACATGTTCGGTCGAGATGCCGATTTCGATCGGATCCAGTTCGCGTTGCCGGTGATGCGGTGCACGGGCGCCCAGCCATTCACGAACGCGCGACCCTTGGTGCCGATGATCGTGTCCACATTCTCGTTGAAACTGTCGGGATACTGCCGCCACATCAGCGTGGCGCGACGATCGCCGGGCCACTCGTAGACCACGGCGAAGTAGTCGTACACATCGCCGCGCTCGGGAATCGGCTCGCGTAGCGAACGCCCGCCGACCGCGGTGCATCGCTCGGGCGGCTCGTTGCCGAAAGCCCAGTTGATCTTGTCGATGCTGTGCACGGCCTGCTCCACGATGAAGTCGCCGGACAGCCAGACCATGTGCTGCCAGTTGCGCAGCTGAAACTCCATGTCGGTCCACTCCGGGCGGCGCATCTGCACGCCGAGCGGGGTGGTCAGGTAGTCGCTGTGCATCGCCACGACATCGCCGATCTGCCCGTCCGCGACGCGTCGGAAAAGCTCGCGTTCCGGCGCGGCGCGGCGCCAGCAGAATCCACTCACCAGATTCAGGTTCTTGGCGCGCGCGGCGCGAGCCGACTCGATGACGCGCTTCGCTCCGGCGGCATCCACGAACATCGGCTTCTCACAGAAGACGTGCAGGCCCGCGTCGACCGCCGCACGTAGATGATCCGGGCGGAGACCGGGAGGAGCGGCCAGGATCGCCACCTGCACGCCGCTGGCGCACGCCTTGGTCACCCCGTCGAAACCGGTGAAGCGACGCTCGGGCGGAACCTGCACGCGATCCACCATGGAGGATTTCTGCAGTTCCAGGATGGCGGTGTCGATGCGGTCACCGAACGCGTCGGCCATCGCCCAGATCACCACGCCGGGGTCGGCCTTCAGCGCCTGCATGGCCGCGCCGGTGCCTCGCCCGCCGCAACCCACCACGACCACCTTGATCTGGTCGCTGCCGGTGGCAGGAGCCACCGCGGCGACGGCGCGCACGACGGGCCCGGCGATCGCGGCGCCGGCGATCAAGGCGCCTCCAAGGAAGGCTCGACGATCAGGGCATTGCGGCTGGCTTGGTTCCATCGGTCTTCTCCTTGACGGACGCGGGCGACTGTGCCGGCGTGGGCGCATTCTGACGCGAAGCGTCCTCCACCGCTACCCGGAATCCGATGAACGATCCGTCCGCCAGCCACCACCGGCTCGGAGGCATCTGCGGGTCGCTCGCGTTCCACTCCGGATCAGGCCCGCGAATGCGATCGCATCGCTGCTCCGACGCTGGATCCTGAAACGAGCCTCCCCAGACGACGACCTTGCCCTGCTCGTCGGTCGCCCACTCGGCCACGTTGCCCTGCAGGTCGTGAAATCCCGCCGCGTTTGGCTTGCCACTGCCCGCGCGACGAGTCTTGCCAGCGCTTCGACCAGCGTGCCAGACGTCGGAATCGGCGCCGACCGTCGCACACGCCGCTTGCAATTCCGCGACGCGTGGCAGCCGTACGGTCCGCCCCGTGCGGCGGGAGAGCCACGCGCAGAAGGCCTGTGCGGTATCGCTGTTGACGGAGATGGCTGGGAAGCCCGCGTGACCGAATCCGCGGTCCATCGAGATGTAGGGCTGGCTGGGGCGTGCGACGGCGTCGGCGCCCGTCCCAGTGGCCTCAGGCTTCTCGTACACGAAGGCGTCGAGAAGTTCCCATGGAATCTCCGTCGCCGAAACGTGGACGCCCTCGATGCCTGGCACCGCCCGTACCGTGATCTCGATCGCGGTGCCGTCCACGCGGATTCGCGTCGCATCCCCCGCCATCCCCAACGACACCGCAACCAGAAGAAGCGTCGCCAGACGGGTCATGGGTCAGTTCATGAGCAGCAGGAGCAGCGAGATGTCACCGCCATCCACGCCAGAGAGGTCAGGGTCGTCGTGCCACCATCCAGATCCGGCGAGAACGCCGCGCGGCCCGGGGGTCCATTGCCGGTGAGCCAGCACTTCGTGCCGGTGGTCGAGTGATCATCATCCGGCTGCGCCTCGTTGAACACCTGCATGCCGCCACCAGCCTCGCTGACCGAGTAGGCGTAGTTCTGGTACGTCTTCACGTTGCGCCAGAGGCTGGGCGGGCCGCTGATGAACGCGATGATCCGCGACGAGCCTGGGTTCGTGACTTCCACGAATCCGGTTCCATTGGAGAGCCCCATCAGCGCGTACTCGCGACCTGAGGGACTGACATATCCCCACGCGTCGCTTCCGCTGGTGTTGTCCGCTTTGAAGGACGCCACCGGGAACCACGCCATCAGACGCACACCACTGGAACGGAACGGACTCGCGGCCTTGTCGCCCTCGGGTTGCTGGTCGGCCAGCCACGCGGGACCGGTCACCGCGCCCTTGTAGTCGAGAAGCTTGGGGTCACCCTCATGGGCGAACGTGGCCTTCGACATGACCAGCGCCAGAAGCGCGAGGCGAAGGGTGGTCCGCATGGAGACGTGCACACCTTTCAGCCGAAGAGGAGGAGCAGGAGGGCGGTGTCGCCATTGTCGACCGTGCCGCTGCCGTCCAGATCCGACGAGCAGCCGGGGCAGTCGCCGAAATCCAGCAGCAAGACCGCCAGGTCGCCGGGGCCGACGCCGCCGTCACCATCGAGATCGCCGTCGGGCCCCGTTGGACACACCAGGTCGCGCACCTGCACGTCGTCGATCGCGGCCTCCACCACCGATCCGGCGCCAAGATCGCGCGCGATGAAGCGCAGGCGCACCGTGTTCGCCGTCGGGGTGACGAAGTCCTTCACGCGGAACTGCTTGTCGACCCAAGCGCCCGCGTTCTCGGTGACGAGCTCGATTTGCACCCACGTCGAGCCACCGTTGCCCGAGATCTGGATCGGCATCGAGTCGTTGTTCGGGTCTCCGCCCTGGTTGTTGCTGTACCAGCGTGCGTAGGAGATGTAGGGATCGCTCAGGCCGGCCACGGAGTAGGTCGGCGAGGTCAGCGTCGTCGTGCCATTATCGACGTCGGCGGCTCCAAGCGATCCGTTCACCGGGCCATTGGCCGTCACCCAGCACCGCACGCCGTTCACGGAACGATCGTCATCGGGCTGCGCCGCGGTGGGGACCGGATCGGCGTTCGTCCAGATGCCCGCCGTCGCGTTGTCGCCCGCCAGGCCGACCGTCCAGCCGGTGGCGATCTCGCAGAAGTCAGAGAGCGTGATCTCGTTCGAGGTCGCCGCGAGCGATCGGAGCGTCCCGGCGGCCGGGTACTTGACCGAGGTGCCGTCGCTCACGAAGGCCTCTACGTTCCATTCGATCTCGGCACCGCATGCGTACGACGGGCCGCGCCCGCCCCATCGCGTGGCGGACACCTGCTGCAGCGGCGTCTCGGTCGTCACGCCGGCGACCGTGGTCCGAAGCAACACGCCGTCCGAAGTCACGCTGAAGCCAGGATTCGTGGTCACGTCGACCTGGATCCCCTGACCACGCGGATCGAACTCGGTGCGCACGGGGCCTACGAGCGACACCGTCGCCGGATCGACGCCAAGTCTCCAGACGAACAGTCCGCGCTCGATGTCGGACCCCAGGATCGTGCCCGAGGGAAGGTATGGATAGTTGCTCCAGAGACCGTTGAACGACGCCGTCGGGGACGCGTCATCGTTGGGATGCGTGTCGAACCATGCGGTGCGCTGCGGGCTTGCAGGATTCGTCAGATCGAAGATCTGGAGTCCCGTGGTGTAATTGCTGCAGAAGAGCAGGTTGTTGTGGACGTACTCGTTGTGATCGACGGCGCGCAGGCCCGTCGTGTAGGTGCCTGCCGCGACTGGCGACGCCAGGTTCGCGATGTCCATGATGCGGCCCACGTTGAAGATGCCGCGATTGTCCTCGTCGAGCTCGTCGTTGATGTACGCGTAGCGCCGATCCTGACTCAGCCAGAGCTGATGACAGAAGTTCGAGTTCGAGTAGGTGAAGCGCCCGATGACGGTGATCGCGGACTTGTTCGTGACGTCCAGGATGTCCACGCCGGTGTCGGTCTGGCCGCCGTTCAGGCCGCCGCACGCGAAGAAGATCTCCTTGCCCGCATACGGACCCGTGGTCCAGTTGAACACGGCTCCGTCATGCGTGTACTTCGTGGTCCAGCTCGCGACCAGCACTGGGTTGGTCGCGCTCGCCGAGGGTGCCGCCGTGGTCGGCTTCAGCGTGTAGACGCGCAGACCGTTCGATCCACCGCCCATGCGGTACAGGAAGCCGGTCTGCTCGTTGATGATCATCGTGTGCGTCGCGGGCGTGGCGGCGCCGGCATCGACCGTGTTCACCAGCGTCACGACACCGTTGTCGATGTTCGCCAGGTTGAACACCTGAATGCCACCACCACCCTCGCTGACCGAGTAGGCGTAGTTCTGGTAGGTCTTCACGTTGCGCCAGAGACTGGACGGGCCGCTGATGAACGCGATGATCTGGGAAGATCCGGGATTCGTCACCTCGACGAAGCCCGTGCCGTTGGAAAGTCCCATGAGCGCGTATTCACGACCCGAGGGGCTGACGTATCCCCACACGTCGTTGCCGCTGGTGTTGGCCGCGTTGAACGAGGTGACCGGGAACCAGGCCATCAGCCGGACGCCGTTGCTCTGGAAGCTGGGCGCGGCTTCCGCCACCGGATCCGCCTGATCCGCAAGCCACACCGGCGCTTGCACCGCTCCCTTGTAGTCACGCAGTTTCGGATCGCCTTCGTGCGCGAACGCGGTGACGCACAGCGCTGCCAACGAAGCGCCGAGCATGAAACAGGTCTTGAGCAAGCTTTGCATCGCGATCGGGTCCCTTAGCTTGGAGTCGTGGGTCAAGTGACAGCCCCCGGACAGACCGGAGACCCTTCTATCATGGTCCCGGAATGGCCTGTGGGGAAGCACCAACCCCCGTTTTTTGAACCAATTCCGGGGGTCGATCTGGCCAAGGATCATTCCACACGGTCCTGTCCGGCGGGGTTCCATGCACCCCCTTGAGGAACGCGACGAGATCCGAGCGCTCCTGTTCCGAGAGCGCCAAAGGCTCCAAAACCCGCTCGGAATGGTGGTCCAGCGATGTCGCGCCCTCAAGCGTGTCGTAGAAGCGAACGACGTCCTCCAACGAGGCCAGTTGCCCCTGATGCATGAAGGGAGGCGAAGCGGCCGCGGATCGAAGGGAGGGGGTCCGGAAACGACCCCATGTTTCCGGGTCAGGCTGCGTCGCCGCGGTCCAGCGTGCTCGGGCACCGTTGGGGTCGTCGCTGTGCGGACTCGCCGCGTTGTACGGGTCCTTGCGAAGGCGATCGACGCCGTCGAGTCGACCTCGATCGGTCGGCAAGCCCCCATCCTTCGAGGGGACACCGATGAGATGGAATTCACCATCGGAGAGCAACGAGCCTGTGTGGCAGCGCACGCAGTCCGCCTTCCCGACGAACAGCTGCGCCCCGCGGATCGCGTCGGCACCGAATCCGTCGATCGGTGCGTCGCGTCCCGCACGCACCGCCTCGAGCCAGCGATCGAACGGGGCGGGACCCGTGACCAGCCGCCGCTCGAACGCGGCGATGGCCTTGCCAACGCGACCGAACGCGATCTGGACGCCCTTTGTGTCCTCGGCGGCAGGTAACGCGCCGAACACGGACTCGTATCGCGTTCGAAGCGGCTCGATGGCACGCACGCGTTCGATCACCTCGCCGCGAGAGAGACCCATCTCCAGCGGACTCTCGAACGGATGCAGTGCCTGGCTCCACAGCGAATCCGCGCGACCGTCCCACGTGAGCCACCGCTGATGCGCCGCGTTGAGCAACGACTGCGTGTGACGCGAGCCGGTGCCCAGTCCCTTCGCAAGTGATCGCCCATCCGCAAACCCGAGTTCAGGCTGATGGCAGGTGGCGCAACTGACTTCGCCGTTGCGCGAGAGCCGTGGCTCGTGGAACAGCCAGCGGCCGAGTTCCGCCGCCTTCGGATCGTCGCTCCAGCGATTGGTTGGATCCGTTGGGGGCGCGGGCAGCGGCCCCAACTTCAGCAGTCGCTCTTTCGTGACCGCGTCCATGTCAGGTGCCGTCGCGAGCGCGAGCACGAAGGCGTAGATCGCGATGGACCGGATCACTCGACCTCCAGCGTGGTCTGCGAACGGCGATTCCGCGAGTCCGTTCCTGCCAGATCGAAGCAAAGTTCCCAACGCCCCGGCATGTGAAGCAGCAGCGGGTCGACCGTCCAGCAACCGGTGGCGGTCTCCGTGATGACGGGGCGTACGTTCATGCCATGACCGTGATGCGGCATGGTGCAGTCCACGCCGAGCACGTGGCCCTTGAGTGGTTCGCCATCCGCTCCGAACGCACGCACCTGCATCAGAAAGGGCTCCCCGCGCGGAACGGCGCCGTTCGCGCTCCACTCCAGGCGACCGCTACCTGGAATCTGGATCACGCCACGGCCTGCCTTCGCACGCGCGACCGACTCCTGCCGCCGCGCCTCGACACGCGCGAGTTCCGTGGCGCTGGGCGCCTCGCTTGGCGCGGTCTTGTCCCGTGCACGGCTCTTGCTCAACGTGAAGGTGGCCTCCCAGCGGCCGTCGGCGCCGAAACGCTGCAGTCGATGATTGCCGTAGTCCACGACGAGGACCGGTGACCCGCCACCCCCTGCCATTCCAGCCGGGATCCAGAGCTGCCCATCCTCGTTCGCGGTGGCACCATCGAAACGAAGCGACGACGATCGCCGGCCGACGATGGGGGCCCCCATCTCGCCGGATTCCCGCACACGCAGGATGGTGTCCGTCGCCGCGTCGGAAATCGCGAACGATCCACTCATGTCGACCACGCCTCGAGGATCCAGGGCGACGCGGGCGAGCGAAACGAACGTTGGTTCCTGCACACCGCGGATCTCGAGTCCATCAGGCCAAAGCACGAGCAGGCGTCCCCCACCATCGACCGTTGCCGCGCGCACTGAAGCCGAATCTTCGCGGGCGCGTGCACGCATGTCGTCCTTCACGAATCGTGACATCGCCGGATCGGTCCACGCCACCGATCCGTCCCCGAAGACGATGCCGACCCGACCCTCCTTCCAGATCAGTTCGACCGCGACATGTTCGGGAACGCCCGCCTCGGCTCGCGCGACGGCAAGCGGAAGACCGACCGCAAGGCGGGGCATGAAGGGATCGAACTGCACGGGATCCTTCGGGTCACGCACGAGCGACCACCGCTCCACACGATCCCCAAGCGCGTCAAGTACCCAGGTCGCTCGACCATCCGGCTCGACAAGAACGGATGATGGTCGACGGAATGCGCCAGGTCGATCTCCCGTGCCGCCGAAGGTCGAGACGTGCGCCGGTGGATCGCGACGCGTGTCCCACAGCACCACGCAACCGCTCTCGGGTTCCCACGCTGCGACCATGTCACCACCCACCGAACAATCCGGTCCAAAGTGGCTGTTCACGCCGTCCTTGCTGGGCATGGGCGGCATCGGGCGCGGCGCTTCGTCGGGGCGAGGCCGCCGGAACACCTGCACGCGACGCTCGAATGGTTCCGCCACAGCGACTCGACCGGTCGCCGCGTCGAAGGCGACCGCCTGCGGGTAGTGGATCTTCCCCTTGCCTTCTCGCGGACGAAAGGCATGCAACCCGAAGAGGTCGCGGTACGTCCCGTCCCAGGCGAGGCGCGTGACGCGATGGTTCAGGCGATCCGAGACAAGCGGTCCATCCTCGTCGAAGGCGATGCCGGCAGGTGCGACGAACTGCCCCGGAAAGAAGCCGCGCTCGCCAAAGGCGGTGGCTATGCCGTCCGGGTTGAGTCGGACGACGCGCGCGTTACCGGTGTCTGCGATCCAGATCGATCCGTTCGGTGCAACGGCCGCGGATTCGGGTGCCAGCAGGCGACCGATGGGCCACGCGGCGCCGTCGATCACGCGTCGGGAGGCGGCATCGCCCACAAGCACCCGATGCAGCACGGGTTCGGCGATCACCGTGCGACCGGGCACCCGTTCGCATCGATCGGCGGCGATGGTGGTGCGCGTGCCGTCGGGCTCCAGTCGGAGCAGGCCCTCGCGACCGGCGGCGATCAGGACACGGCCCTCCGCGTCGAATCCCACGTCGAGTGGATCGAGCACCCCAAGCGCGTCAGACTCGAACACGTATGGCTGGGCCTGCGACAGGCAGGGCCGATTCAGGCAGAGCATGATCCAGACCGCGGCAAGCCAGCGCATGCTGCAACGGTAGCCGTGCTGACGGGACGACGCAACGCTGCGCGGTGCGTTACAACTTGGGCATGCATGGGACACACCTGGCCTCCGCGGGCGTCGCCCGCGTCACGCGATGGGCGGCCTTGGGACTCGCGCTCCTGGCTGCGTTGCTGGCACTGCGCGGACTGTCCATCGGGGCGAAGCTGGAGTCCGGCGCGGTGGCGGCACAGGCCTCCTGGTGGCTCGGCTGCGTTCCATTCGTGGTGCTGCTTGGAGCGATGGCGGTCTTGCCGCTGATTCCCGCCACCGAGCACTGGTGGGAGCGCAACGCGAGCAAGCTGGCGCTGAGCGGCGTGCTCGGATTGATCGCGCTTGCATGGCTTGCCTCGAACCTTGGCACGGAGGCGGCGTTGCACGCGGCGGCGCACGGCGCGCTGGAGTACGTCCCGTTCATCGTGCTGCTGCTGTCGCTCTACGTGATCGCGGGTGGCGTGCGACTCGAGGGTCGCCTGCCCGCCTCCACGACGGCCAACACCACGATGCTGGCGATCGGCGCGGTGCTTGCGAACCTGCTTGGAACCACTGGCGCGAGCATGCTGCTGATCACGCCGCTGCTGCGATCGAACGCGCATCGCACCTATCGCGTCCACACCGTGATCTTTTTCATCTTCCTGGTCAGCAACGTCGGGGGGTGCCTGCTCCCGATCGGCGATCCCCCGCTCTTCCTGGGGTTTCTGCGAGGGGTGCCCTTCTTCTGGACCGCGAGCCTGTGGCGCGAGTGGCTGGTCGCGCTGGCGATGCTGCTGGCGATCTATGCGGTGCTGGACCGACAGTTGCAGCGACGCGAACCGCTCGGTTCGCGTGGCGCGCCCGGTGGACGTGTGCGAATTCACGGCTGGCCGAGCGTCGGACTACTGCTTCTCGCGGTGGTCGTGGTGGCGGTCGTGCAGCATGGCCGCCCGCTGCCGCTTCTGGGCTTCACGCCACCGCCTCTCGGTCGTGAGTTCGCGCTGCTCGCGCTGGCGGGCCTGAGTCTCGGGTTCGAGCCGTGGCGTGCGCGGAAGTCACACGGATTCTCGCTCGCACCCATGGCGGAGGTCGCGGCACTGTTCGCCGGCATCTTCCTGGCGATGCAGGTGCCGTTGGCGGTGCTTGGCGCGAAGGGCGCGGAACTGTCGCTTGATGCCCCGTGGAAGCTGTTCTGGGCGACCGGCTCGCTGTCGAGCGTGCTGGACAACGCGCCCACCTATCTGGTCTTCCTGGAGGTCGCGCGCGGCGCGACACAGCAGGTGGCGGGCGATGGCATGGTGCCGCTGGGCGCCGAGGGCTGGGTGCGCGGCGACCTGCTGACGGGCGTCTCGCTGGGCGCCGTGTTCATGGGGGCGATGACCTACATCGGCAACGGTCCCAATCTGATGGTGCGTGCGATCGCCGCGCGCGAGGGCGTGCGCATGCCGGGCTTCGGCGGCTACGCGGCCTGGGCCGCCACGATCCTGATTCCCGTGTTCACCCTCGTCACCTGGCTCTTCCTGGGCTGAGAGACGTATCAGCCCTTCGGTGCGGGCGGCGTGGCAGGCGGCTGCGTGGCGGGCTTCGCGGCGCCCTCGGCTTCAGGTCGCTTCATGGCCGCGTAGATGATCGACTGCACGGCCACACTCTCGCCCACCAGCCGGCCCACGCGCGAGCTCGCCATCGAGAGGCTGGTGATCTTGCCGGTGTTCAGATCGCGCTCGAAGTCCTCAAGCGCGTGCTCGACCGCCAGCATCATGCTTGCGAGCACGCTCCACTCGTGACGTGTGTCCGGCCAGTACGGACTGTCGCGCACCAGTTCCACGGGCACTCGGAAGCGCCAGCCCTCGGAGGTCTCCGCAAGCGTGAGCACGCCGGCCAGGATGGGCTCGCCGTCCCATGTCAGCGCGGCGGTTCCATCGCCAAGATCCGTGGCGGCCAGACGCGGCCGCTGCGCGGCGATCCAGGCCGAGGGGTCCGCAAGCACCGCGATCGCGATGTCGCGCGCACCCTTGGCCTTCTGGTCCAGCACGGCCTTCAGTTCGCGGTCGACCTCGCCGGGGAACTTCCGGCGCAGCGTCTTGGCCACGCGCAGAAGTTGCATCAGCATCTCGCCCGCCTTGGCCTTCACCTCGGCGATCGCGCTCGCCTCAGTCACGCCGTCGTCGAAGGTGATGTCTCGCGCGGGAATCTCGATCAGGAACGGGAGCGCACGCGCGTCGCCATCGTCGACCATCTCCACGGCGGCATCCAGCGTCTCCTCGGGCGTGGCCGTGTCGTAGGAGGGTCGCCCACAGGCCGCCACAAGGCAAGCGACGGCGATCAGCAGTGGACGAGGCATGCAAGCATCCTAGGGAATCGGCGAGGCCGAAGGCGCTAGGATCCGTTCGATGATCGTGGACGTGAACGGTTCGCCGAAGGAACTGCCCCTGGGATGCACCGTGCGGGATTTGCTCCGCGTGGTCGGTCGCGAGGGCGTGCCCTGCGCGGTCGAGGTGAATCGCAACCTCGTGCCGCATCGCCGCCATGCCGAGCACGCGTTGTCCGAAGGCGATCGTGTCGAGGTGGTCACGCTCGTCGGAGGAGGCTGAGGCATGCAGGACACCATGAACACCGCCGCCACCCCCGCTATCCCAGCCCTTCAGGTCGGTTCATTCTCGCTTCGATCGCGTCTGGTGGTCGGCACGGGCAAGTACAAGGACTTCGAGCAGACCCGGGCCGCGATCGATGCCAGCGGCGCCGACGCGGTGACGGTGGCCGTACGACGCGAGCGGCTGTACGACGCACAGGGCCGTTCACTGCTGGACGCGTTGCCGCTCAACCGGCTGACCGTGCTTCCGAACACGGCTGGGTGCTTCACGGCGGACGACGCGGTGCGCGTGGCGCGGCTCGGGCGCGACCTGCTGGAACAACTCGGCAACGCGGGCGCACGCTGGGTCAAGCTTGAGGTGCTCGGTGACAAGGCCACGCTGCTGCCGGATCCGGTGGGCACGCTGGAGGCGACACGCGAGCTCGTGAGGGACGGCTTCGAGGTTCTGGTCTATTCGAGCGATGACGCGATCCTGGCACAGCGCCTGCGCGACGCGGGCGCGACCAGCGTGATGCCGGCGGGCAGTCCGATCGGGAGCGGCCGAGGCGTGTCGAACCCCGAGGCGATCGCGGTGCTGCTGCAGGTGCTGAAGAGCCCCGAGCACGGGGGGCGTGCGGACTATCCCGTGATCGTGGACGCGGGCGTGGGCACCCCGAGTGATGTCACGATCGCGATGGAGCTTGGCGCGGACGGCGTGTTGCTGAACACGGGCATCGCGCACGCGGCCGAACCAATCCAGATGGCGCACGCGATGCGGCTGGCGTGCGAGTCAGGATGGCTTGGTGCGCGTGCGGGCCGAATCCCGCGCAAGCTGCTTGGCTCGGCGAGCAGTCCCTGGAGCGGCACCTTCGTTCACATTCCAGGCGAGTGAGGTCCGAGTAGCAGGGTCAGCCCCTGTTATGCCGACATGAGTTCGCGCAGGATCGACAGGCCTTCCTCAAGCTTCGAGGGGTTGGTCGCGAAACTCAGGCGGAAGTGCGTGTCGCGTTGGCTGAACACGTTGCCGGGAATCACCAGCACGCGCCGCTCGATCGCCTTCTCGACGAACTGCGTGGCCGTCAGGCCAAGTTGCCGAGGTACCTGCACGAACGCGTAGAACGCGCCCCCGGGTCGCGCCACCTCGGCCACACCCTCGAAGGCCTTCACCACAAGATCGCGACGCCGCGCGTACTCCGCGATCTGCGGCGAGAGGTCGCAGTCGAAGCTCGGCATCACGCCCCACTGCAGCGGCGTGGGCGCGCACACGAAGCTGTACTGCTGCAGCTTGCAGATCTCCTGGATGATCGGCATCGGACCAGCCGCGTAGCCCAGGCGCCAGCCAGTGCATCCATAGGTCTTGCCGAAGCCGCGGATCAACAGGCAGTCCTGCGTGTATCGAGCGGAGCTCGGACACCGACCACTTTCGCGCGCGTCGGGGAAGCAGAACTCGTCGTAGATCTCGTCGGACACCAGCAGCACGCCCCTCGCACGACACAGGTCGACCAGATCTCGCAACTCGGCACCGGTCATCACGGTGCCGCATGGGTTGCTCGGAGAGTTGACCAGCACGGCCTTGGTGCGCGGCGTGATGAGCGGCTCCACGCGTTCGGCGGTCATGCGGAAGTCGGGATAGGTGTCGCACAGCACGCACTTCGCGCCCAGCATCTTGGCCATCTGCGGATACATCACGAAATACGGGTCCGGCGCGATGAACTCGTCCCCGGCGTCACACACCGCCATCAGGCCTAGCAGAAGCCCCCCGCTGGTGCCGCTGGTGACCGCGCATCCCAACTCGGCACTTGGCCCCTTCCAGCCCACATCCTCCGCCAAGTGCGCCCAGATCGCCGCATGGAGTTCGGGAATGCCCTGCGTGACCGAGTAGCCGCTGCGATTCTCCAGCACAGCGTGCGATGCCGCGGCGCGCATCGGCTCCGGTACCGCGAAGTCGGGCTGCCCAATGGAGAGATTGATCGGATCCTTGAGCTTCGCCCCAAGGTCGAAGACCTTGCGGATGCCCGATGCGTCAATGGAGCGACTTCGCGCGGCGATGAGCCGCTCGAAGGACAGGCGTGCTTCGGTGCCAGCGGAGGCGCCGGCCACGCGTCACTTCTTCTTGGCGGCTGCGCCGGCGGCAGGCACGGCGGCCTTCGCACTCGCGGCAGGAGCGGCGGCCTGCGCGTCACCCGCAGCTGCCGCATCCTTCTTCACGGCCTTCTTGCCGGCCTTCGCCTTGATCGAGCGGACCTTCACAAGGCCCAGCACGCCCTTCTTCTCGGCGTCGTAGCCCACCTCAAGGGTGAGCTTTGCGATTCGCTCGGAACGCTTGAGCACGTTGCGATGCTGGTTGAGGGCGCCGGACTTGGTTTTGAGGCTGGGATGAATGCTCATGGTCTGCGTGGGGTGAGGGTTTCGTGTCGAGTGCGGGTGTTGGCGCGATGCCTCAACCCCTGAACAGTTCCGGATAGGCATCGGAGAAGTTCCGATTGCCCTTGGCCTTCGCCTTCCAGCGGTCGCCCGCCTTCTTGATCTTCGCCTCCAACGCCTGACCTGCCGGGGTCTTGCGAGCCTCCGCGTTGGCCAAGGGCGGGAGGACGATGATCTTGCGAGACTTGCCATTATCCTCGGAAACGAGGTGCGCATCAAGCCCCTCGGCCCGGCAGAAAGCCAGCATCTCGTCGGCCGCCGCCGAGGAGGGGCGGGCCAGGGTGAAGTACCAATATCCGGGCTGTCGAGGGTCGCCGCCGGCCGGAACAGGTGCTGGAGCGGCCGGACGCGCCGCGGACGCGGGTTCCGGCGCAGGCTCCGCGGCGACGCTCGCGGGCGCGGGCTGCCGAAGCGGATCCCGGACCGTCCGAACGCTCGCTTGCGCTGCCTGCTCCTCAAGTTTCTGACTGACGCCCTCGGCGAACCCGGCGCTCCGCCCTCGGCCGTATCCGAACGCGTACGCGACCACCGCCAGGATGAGCACGCCAACTCCCAGCAGCCACAGGAAGCCGAGCGGTATACGAATCGAGCGCATCGCGACCTCGAGCGCCCCGGAGGACGGACGACTCGACGTGTCGGACGCGGAGGTGCTTCGCGCCAGTTCGTACAGGGTTGGAGAGCCGCGCCTTCGCATGGCGCATCATGCTACCCGGCCACGGCCGGTTCGCGGCCCGCCAGAACGCTGGCCATCGCCAGCGTCTCGGTGTGGGTGATCGAGAGGTGCCAGCGCGTGACACCGCGCTCGCCCGCGATCCGCGCGAACTCGCCGTGTACCCGAAGCGTCGGCGCGCCATCCGCGCCATGCACCACCTCGGCGTCGGTCCAGGCGATGCCACTGCGCCAGCCCGTGCCGAGGGCCTTGAACGCGGCCTCCTTCGCGGCAAAGCGCGCCGCGTAACGCTCGCCGCGCCGGCGACCACCCGCTTCGGCGTACGCGCACTCGGTCTCCGTGAAGACCTTCTCGCGGAAGCGGTCGCCGTGCTCGATCAGCATGCGCTCGATGCGCGCGACATCGATCAGATCCACGCCATGCCCAAGGACCGTCAGTTCCACGTTCATGACGCGAACCCTCCGACGGCTGGCAGCAGCGCGACCCATCGTGCGGCGCACGACCGTGCCCCTTGCAGCGGGGCCTGCCATTGCCGGCAATCGATCACGGGGAGGCCGCGGAGGCCGGACATCTCGAGCGCCAATCGAAAGGCCATGGCGTCGAGGCGTGAACCACCCTGCTCGCCGATCGGCCCGCGGAGTCCGCTGCGCAGCAGGTCGACCACGCGTGCCGCCGCCAGTCGGCTCGCGAGCGCCGGCACCACCGACGCGGGATCCGCGCCTGCGCCCAACAGCGCCGCGGGATCGATGCCGACGGCACCCGATCCATCCGAGGCGGGCCACGCGAAATCGGCAAGCGTCACGCCGCGACGCTGCGCTTCGCGCTCGAGGGAATCGGCGACGTCGCGCACACCTCGAGGCATGAACAGGCATACCGGCACCCCTCTGAGGCTTTCCGCGAGCAGGATCGAGCCTTGCACCGCCTCGATCGCTCGCTCCACGCGCGCGGCATCCTCGAATCGCTCCACGGGAACGAAGCAGTCGACGCCACTCGCCACAAGACCACGCCGACGCAACGCCGCACCAAGATCCCGTCGCACGCTCTCGCTCATCTCGCGCGGCCGCAGGTCCGGGTCGGAGGCGTCGAACTGCACGCCGGCCAGACCGATCGCCGCAACCTCGTCGAGCGCGTCGGCCACGCGGCCAAGCGGCTGCAGCGTGACGGAGAGTGGAATCGGCGCCTCGTGCACCACGCCAGCATAGCCCCGACATGTCGCCGTTCGTAGGATCACCGCGTGGACAAGCCCCTGCCACGCAAGTCCGACGCACAACGCGCTCGCGCCAAGGCGCTGCTGGCCGCGCTGCGTCGCCGCCACCCCGACGCGCACTGCGAACTCACGTGGAGCCAGCCGCATGAACTGCTGGTGGCCACGATCCTGAGCGCGCAGAGCACGGACGTCGGCGTGAACAAGGCGACCCCCGCGCTGTTCCAGGCCTTTCCCACCCCTGCCGCATTCGCCGCGGCGTCGCCCGAGACGATCGCACCCTTCCTGCGGACGCTGAACTTCTGGCGCAACAAGGCGCGCGCCGTGCACGAGAGCATGCGGACGATCACCGAACGCTTCGGTGGCGAGGTGCCGCGCACGATGGAGGAACTGCTGACGCTGCGGGGCGTGGCGCGGAAGACCGCCAATGTGGTGCTTGGCAACGTGTTCGGCATTCAGGAGGGCGTGGTGGTGGACACGCATGTGGGTCGCCTTGCGCGCCGCATGGGCCTGACGCGACACACCGACCCCGAACGCGTGGAACGGGACCTGATGGCCCTGTTCCCACGCACGCATTGGTGCCTGCTGAGCCACCTGCTCATCTTCCATGGACGCCGCGCGTGCAAGGCACGCGGAGGGTCGTGCGCCGAGGACTCGATCTGCAGAAGATTCTGCAGCGAAGCCGCGAAGGCGGTCAGTCGGTCGGGCTCTTCTTCGGCGTCTCGCCCTCGGGCACGAACTCGGCCACGCCCATCCCACCGAAGCGACTGACCCACGCGGCGCCCCCGCCGGTGCGCAGGGGATGCAGCCACGTCACGCTTCCGGGAATGCGGAGTTCATCCACGACCTCGAGTTCGACCTGCTTCGGCGCGATGGGCTTTCCATCGTCGTCCTCCTCGGTGACAAGCGAAGGCACCTGCCGCAGGACGGTGATACCGCGCCAGTGTCCGACCCAGAGTTGCCCGTCGATCGCGGCAAGGCAGTTCACCCAGCCATTGGCTCCCGGCGACCAGCGGCCCTTTCCCGCAGGACCGTCGATGCGAACCGCGCGTGCCTCATCGGGCGTTTCCGGCTTGCCATCGCCCACCTCGATCGTGGCGGTGCCCCATGCGAGCGTGGCCTTGTTCTCCGGCAGCTGCGTCACGTCGATCGTCTTGTCCGACAGCGTGGCCTTGCCGCGAATCGGGTAGAGCCAGTAGCCCTCGATGCTGCCGGCGACGATCCGGCGACCGTCGAAGACGCTTTGATCCAGTCGGCCAGGCTCGCGCTTGACGTCGGTGAACGCGTCGCCCGAGCCGTCGCGGTCGTCATGCAGCCGGTAGACGGCGCGGCCGAACGATCCCACCATCGCGTAGAGGTTGTCGCTGAGGGCCGCGACATCTCGTGCCCCCTTGACCTTCGCGTAGACCGGATCGCTCATGCCGCCGTCCGCGATGCTCCACGTCGCCAGACCATCCTCCGCGAGTACCCAGAGTCGGTTGCCGGTCACGCGCAGACGCACGATCGACGCTGAGAAGACCTCGGCCATCCGCTCCCGCATGTCAGGCCCCATGACGCCGACGGTGCTTCCCTTGCTGCCAGACAACGCGAACCCGAAGACGCCCGCCGGCCCCGGATCGAGCGCCGAGGCGGCACCGACGAACTTTCCGTCCTCCAGCAGCCGTACCTGACGGCCACTCACCGCCGCCAGTCCCTGCACGCTGGCGACGACACCACCCGTGGCTTCGCCCTTCAGGAACAGGCGACCGTCGCTTGCGCGCAGCACGCCACCTCGGCCGGAGATGAACAGATCGCTTCCGACGATCGAGAGACTCCACGGCTGCATGCCAAGCGTCTTCGCGTCGATCCGGTCGATCAGCACCGGTGCCCGCGGATTGGCGATGTCCCAACGCACCACCGCGTCCCCGCTCACCACACCGACCAGATCACCTCGATGAATCACGAGATCGGTGATCGCGCCCGTCTTGCCGATGGGTCCCGCCTCGACGGACTTCACCAGCGCGCCGCGGCCCTCCAGCACCAGCAGGCGCGAAGCCTGCCCCACGTACCAGAGCCGGTCATGGATCAGCACGCAGTCATGGGCGCCGCCCTCCTGATCCGTGATGGCCAGCACGCGCGGCCTTCGGTCCGTGCGATCCTCCTTCACGTAGGTGTTGTCCAGACACCCCGCGACCAGGAGAAGCACCGGCAGCACGGCTCGGACGAGACGACGAGTCATAGGGTCAAAAGGGTAGTTCCTTCCTGCGGCCCGTGCAGGCGCACTACGCTGTCGCCCATGGCGCCTTCCAATCGACTGGAATCACTGATGCGAATGCTTGCGCAGGATCCGTTGGACGCGTTCTGCCTGTACGGTGTGGCGCAGGAACACGCCTCGGCGGGCCGATTCGAGGAGGCCGTCGTCTGGTTCCGCAAGACCATCGACGCGGATCCGCGACACGCGTACGCGCGCTTCCATCTTGCCAAGGCCCTGGAGCGCATGGATGACGTGAACGGTGCCGTGACCGCACTTCGAGAGGGACTGCAGGTCGCGCGCGCGGCGGGCGACGCGAAGGCGGCGAACGAACTCGCCGGCTATCTGGACGAGCTCACATGAGCACACGCCAGACCATCACGGCGATCGACGCCGACCCGACGGATCCAGGGCTCGTGCGCGTGCGGCTCGGACGCACCAGCGTAGGTCCACTTCGCCGCGACGCTGCGGAGGCCCTCGGGCTTGCGGAAGGGCGTTCATGGACCGCTCGACTCGAGAAGGAAGTGGATCGGCTCGCGCGCCGCGAGGGCTGCCGCGCCGATGCGCTACGACGCCTTGGTCGACGCGATCACAGCTGTGAACTGCTGGTGGTTCGGCTGAGCCCGCGCTGGGGCGAGGACATCGCGCGCGAGGTGGTTGGCGAACTCGCGACGCACGGTTGGCTGGATGATGGCACCTACGCCACGCGACGCGCGGAGAACCTTCGTCGCAGCGGACCGGTCTCGAGCGAGATGGTGTCCGTGCGACTGGAGGCCGAGGGCGTGGCGCCGAAACTTGCGCGCAAGGCCGCAGGCGGCGCCGATCGGCCGCAGGACCTCGCCGTGCACACGCGTCGCTGGAAACGCGAGGGACGCAGCGCCGCGTGGATCACGCGCACGCTTGGGCGTCGCGGTTTCGAGTTCGATACCATCGAGGAAGCCTTGCGGAACGCAGGAATCCCATGCCCCTCCGACGACTGAGCCTCCTCGCCTGCGTGGTGACCGGCCTGATGGCCGGCGGGTGTCTGAACGACAGCGACACGCTGGTCGACGCCGGTCCCGATCCGACGCCCGACCTGAATCCGCCCGATCAGGTTCCGCCCGCAACGAGGTCCGCCGGACCGAGCGTGAAGGGGCTGGATCGTCGGAACTGGGGCGTCGTTCGCGTGGAGGCGCCGCGCGGACAGGTGCAGCACCAGCCCACCTACTCGGAGCCACTGGTCCTGAATGGCGGAGGCGCGCGCAACGGTGAGACGTTCCCGACCACGAACGACGCGCTGCAACTCGGCACTCCAGCCGATGCGGCGGCTGCCGAAGGCGCGCTGGAAGCCGGCTGGCCTGCCGTGCTGCTGGTGGTTTCGCCGGTGCGGATGGTGCTTGGCATGCCGCCATGGCTCACCATGCAAGGTCCTGCGCAGGCGGATGGAACGCTTCCGCCCGTGCAGCGCGCCGAAGCACCTGGCCTCTGGCGATGGGTCGCGGCGGACGGAACCCCGTCGCCATGAGCGCGCTCGATCCGCGCGGCCTTCCCGACGGCTACCCCTTCAACGAGGAATGGGAGATCACGCCGCGCGCGCTGCGGGCGCTGCGCGATGGACCTGACACGCCACTCATCATCGACGTGCGCACCACGCAGGAGCGCGCGATCGGATGCATCGCCGGCAGCGTGCACATCCCGCTGGCGGAACTGGAGGCACAGATCGAGACGCTGCGCGAGCACGAATCGCGCGAGATCTGCACGCTGTGCCATCACGGCGTGCGCAGCCTTCGTGCTGCGGCGGCGCTGCGACGAGCCGGGTTCGAACAGGTCCGAAGCGTGGCCGGCGGCATTCATCTGTGGTCGGTGGACATCGACCCCTCGATCCCGATCTACTGATTTCATGCTGCACACACGGCTGGTGACGGGAGCGATCCTCATCGCGCTGCTGGCGGGCCTGCTGTGGCTGGATGCGCGCTGGCAGGACCTTCCCGTGCAAGCGTGGCCGGGCGGCGCGCTGCCCGGTGGCGTGCTGCTGGGATCCGTCGCGATGCTGCTGCTGGTGCCGGCGCTCACGATCGAGCTGACGCGACTGCTACGCGCGAGCGGTGTCTCGGCGTGGCCGATCGGCGCCGCTCTTCCGGTCGCGCTGGCGGCCTTTGCCAGCGTGACGTTCGCAAGCTGGAATCTTCCAGTCGCCGCGCGCGGAGCAGCGATCGTGACGACGCTCGGGCTTCTGCCGGCGATCGTGGCGCTGACGCGTGCGGACGGCGCGAAGGCGCTCGCCGAGGTGGGCCGGTGGCTGCTTGTCGCGGGCTGGATCGGCGCACTTCCCGCGTGCTGGATCGCGTTGCGCGCGGAGGCGCCATGGTGGGCGCTCGCAGGCGCGGTGCTGGTGGTCAAGGTGAACGACATGGGTGCCTACTTCACCGGCATGGCGCTTGGCACGCACCGCATGGTGCCATGGATCTCGCCCAAGAAGACATGGGAGGGATTCCTGGGCGGCGCCGCGTGCAGCGTGGCCTCCGGAACCTGGCTTGGCGAGCAGATGGGCGTGGGTGGCATGCGTGGCGCGGCGTTCGGCCTGATCGCGTCGCTGCTCGGTCCGATCGGCGATCTCTCGGAGAGCATCCTGAAGCGACAGGCGGGCGCGAAGGACTCGGGCGCGACCGTGCCCGGCATGGGCGGCGCGATGGACGTGCTTGACAGCCTGCTGCTGACGGCGCCAGCCGCGTGGTGGTTGCTCGGCGTGCGCGGCGTGGCCTGACTGACGCACGGGACCGCTCGGAACCCCCGGCACATGATGCGTGTACGCTTGTGGCCCCCAAGGAGGTTCCGTCATGAGTCTGCTGCAGCAGTTGCTGGCCCTTCACCGCGTCGACGTGCAGGTGCGCTCGCTCCGATCCAGGCTCGAGCAGGCCGACCGCTTCCTGGCGGGCCAGCAGCGACAGCTTGACGAGCTCCTTGCGCAGCGCACCGACGTGGAGAACCAGCGCCGCCAGCTCCAGGCACAGGCCGCGACCATGGAGGTCGAGTCCAAGTCGATCGATGCGCGTGTGCAGCGCCTGCGCAACGACCTGAACCAGAGCGGCAACACCAAGCAGTACAACGCCATCCTGTGCGAGATGAAGAGCATCGAGGCGCAGAAGGACGCGATCGACGAGCAGGCGCTCGGCATCCTGGAGCGCGTGGAGCAGACGAGCAAGCGCCTCGAGGGCTTCGAGCCGTTGCTGGCCGAGCGCACCCGACTACGTGACGCGGCGAAGGCCGAATGCGCGCAACGGCGACAGGACACGAGCGAGCGACTGGGCGAGCTCGAGCGCGAACGTGCCGCCGCCGCTGCACAGGTTCCCGCCGACGCGATGAGCCTCTTCGACGAGGTCGCGGACCTGCACGATGGCGAGGCGATGAGCGAAGTCGAGGTGATCGACGCACGTCACCGCGAGTACGCCTGCAGCGCGTGCAACACCGAGATCCCGCTGGCACTCTATGCCCGCCTGGCCGGCGATACCGGCAAGGTGGTGCAGTGCGTCAGCTGCAAGCGCATCCTGCACATGGCCGCCTCAGTCGTGGCGGAAACCGCGCGCAAGCGCTGAGATTCAGGCGTAACCGAGCCGTTCGAGATCGTCCTCGTCGAGGCCGAAGTGGTGCCCAATCTCGTGCAGCAGCGTGATGAGGATCTCGTCGCGCACGGCGGCCTCGCCCCCGATCGTCTCGCCCTCGCTCACCACGGGATCCCAGCCCCCGGCAAGATCGATGATGCCGCGACGGAAGAGCGTGATGACGTCGGGCAGCGCGGGATGCTCCACCGAGCGCTCGGTGCGCGAGAGCCCCTCATGCAGGCCACACAGGTCGTCGGCCTCGGGAAGTCCCATCGCTCGGAGCAGTTCCGCGGAGGGAGCGTCCTCCACCACAAGCGGCGCCTCGTCCAGAAGCCGGTGCAGCTCGTCAGGCAGCGTCTCCAGCACCGACTCGAGCACACGGTCGAAGCGCTCGCGCTCGTCGGGACTCATGCCTGCACGGCGCCGACGAGTTCCTGAATGGAGCGCACGCCCTGCCGCGCGCACCACGCGTCGAGTCCCTGCGCGATGCGTCGGGGAGATCCCGGATCGACCAGCAGCGCGGTGCCGACGCCGACGGCGGTCGCACCCGCGAGGACAAGTTCCGCGGCGTCGCGCCAGTCGAGCACCCCACCAAGGCCGATGATCGGCACGGCGGCAGGACCGGCGACCTGACGATGCACCTCGCGCACGATCCGCACGACGATCGGGTGGATGCCAGGGCCCGAGAGACCGCCGCTGCCCCGACTCAGCGCGGGTCGCCGCGACTCCGGGTCGATCTGCATGGCCGGAAAGGTGTTGCACAGCGTGAGCGCGTCGGCGCCCGCCTCGACCGCCGCACGGGCCAGCGCCACGGGGTCTCCATCGGGTGGAAGCTTGACGATCAGGGGGCGTACCCGCACCGCCGCGCGCACGGCGCGCACCACGCTGGCCAGCAGCACCGGGTCCGAGCCGAACATGCGCCCGTCGGACGTGTTGGGACAACTCACGTTCAGCTCGATCGCGTGGAGACCTGCGCCTTCGAGCGCGACGGCCACGCGCACGAACTCCTCCACGCCATGGCCGGCGACCGATCCGATGACCGCGCAGCGCATGGCGCGCGCGCGCGGCGCATGCTCGCGCACGAACGCGTCCACGCCCGGATTCGCCAGCCCGATCGCGTTGAGCATGCCACCCTTGGTCTCGACCACGCGCCACGGGGCGTTGCCCTCGCGCGATTCGGGCGTGAGACTCTTGGTCGTCACGGCGCCAAGCCACCTCACGTCGCTGACCTCCGCGAGTTCATCCAGCACGCCGCAGGTTCCAGCCGCCGCCACCAGTGGCGTCTGCAGCGAGCATCCAGCAAGCGCCGTCGAAAGCCGCTCGGAGGGCGCCGCCGCCACGTCTCAGCGACCCTGTCCCGCCGTGGCGGCGCCGCGGATGCGCACCAGCGCCTCCGGGTCGAGCCCGAGGAACTCGTGCATGTGCTGGTCGTAGACCTCCTGATCGCGGTCACGCGAGAAGTCCAGGCGCAGTTCATTGATCACCTTGGTGCCCTGCCCGATCCACGCCTTCCACGTCTCGGCGGAGATGTTCTCCTGGATCCAGGCGCCCACGGGCCCGCGGAACGGCGGGTGCTCCATGCGCGTGCCCGGCCGACCGGTGCGTTGACACACGAACGCGCCGCTGGCACGCAGGGCCTCGGCGGCCTCGTCCACGGGCTTCTCCACCTTCGGTGGCTCGCGACCGATCGAGCGCAGCAGGTCGCCGATCGCCTGCTGCGGCATGCGATCGCCCTTGCTCGCGGCGACCTCGAAGCCCTTCATCAGCGTGGCGGCCGCCTTGTCGGCCCAGCCCGCACCGATCTGCGCCTGTCCGCAGAGTTGCCATGCCTTGCTCATCTCAGGAGCGATGGACAGGCAGCGCTCCAGGCTCTGCGCGGCCTCGGCGTGGCGCCCCGCCTGCAGATAGGCGTTGCCCAGACTGAAGTGCGCCATCTCGTTGGTCGGATCGGCTTGCGCCATGCGCTCGAAGTTCGCGATTCGGTCCTCGTTCATGGTCGCGATGATAGGGCGGCGGGCGACGCGATCGCGCGCGTGCAGGGTGCGCGGATTCAGCGCGAGACCTGCCGGTGATAGATCCACCATTCCAGCACGAGCAGTGCCAGCGCGAGGCCCAGCGCCCACGGCCATGCGTCGAGCGCGCCGCTGCCCCCTGCCGAGGCCCGCACGGCCGCGCCACCCAGCGACACCGCTTCGGCGGCGGCCACGTCGCATTCCAGCGGATCCAGCTGGTTCACCGTGACCCAACGCGACTGCCCTACGCCATCACGGCCGGTCCACTCGACGCGATAGGCGCCGACCCGACGAGCAGGTCCCCACGCAGCCTCGCTCGAGCGCACCGTCAATGGCACCGCACGCTCGCCCGGTGGCGTGACGGTCACGACGCTCACGCCGTCGGGTAGCCGAACTCGGATCATGTCACCCGGCGCCACGCTCTCCTCGCTGGCGACCTCTGCAAGGCCCGCGAGCATGTCAACCGCCTGCGCGGTGAAGTTCACGAAGCTGCGCTGGAAGGGCCAGTTCGAATCGCCGGGTTCGAACGCCACGAGAATCGCGAAGCCCCCCGGTGTCCGTCCGGCGAGCGCCAGGGGCGCGCGACCGCCCTCGATGAGCGGCGTCCATCCACGCTCCGCCGCCAGCGCATGCGCCTTGCGCACCACGAGCTCGTTCAGGTTGCACTGCCGCAGCGTGGGATGATCGAGTCGCGCAGTCCGCGCATAGTCGCGACCCGGGTCCGGCAGCGGATGGAGGCCAGGCAGCGCGGGCGGCGGACCAAAGTGAAGCCAGCGGCCGCGTGACATCTCGCGCGGGGGCGCTCCCACGCTGACCACCACATCGAAGCGCTCGGTCCACGCCGCGTCCTTCGCGATCGCCGCATCGGCGGCCGCGTGGTCCAATCGAGTCAGGGATCCAAGCGGAAGCGCGGACAGCAGCGCATCCAGCGAGGCATCGTCGCCGACCAGCGCGACCGTCGGTGCGCGCGCCGCGCGGAGGGCCACCCACGCGCGATCATCGGTCGTGAAGGCGTCGCCGGGATCGGTCGTGAGTTCGACGAGACGCTGGCCACCCGCGGTGAACGGCGCGAAGGTGATGCGTCGCTCGCCGGTCTGCGTCTGACCCTTGTCGCGCACCATCGCAGGCACCTCGACCGAGTCCGGAGTGCGCGCGATCCCCTTGCCGTCCGCGCGCAGCGACACCGCGCGCTCGATCACGGTCGTGCCGAAGTTGCGGAGGGCCGCGAAGGCCTCCACGCGCGCCGGATCCTCCGCGCTGCGCTCCACGCCCGCCGCCGAGAATCCCGCATTGCCGGTCTCCACCGAACCGATGCGCACCCATTCAACGGTCTCCGAGGCGCGGGGCGCCACCTCGGAAGCGTCACCGAACTTGCCGTCGCTGAAGATCTCGATCCGGATCGGCACGATGGCCTGCGATGCACTGTCGTCGCCACCCCCAGCCTGATGCGCGCGCGCGAGCTCCAGCGCCGGACCGAGTTGCGTCGACTCGTCGGTCTGCGTGATCGACTCGATCGCCTGCGCGATGCGCGCCGCGCTGCGACCAAGCGGAGCGCGGACATCCGCGGTGCCCGCGAACGCGACCACCATCACCTCCGGCGTGTCGAACGCGAAGAGGCCGGCGCCAAGCAGCACCTCGGCACGCGCGAGCGCGCGCTCGCGAGCCTCCTCGAGTCGCGATCTGCCTTCGCAATCCAGCGTCCGCATGCTTGCGGAGCAGTCGATCAGCAGCGCCACGCGCGAGGCGCCCTCGCCAAGGCCGCGGATCACGGGCTGTGCGGCCGCCAATGCCAGCAGCGCCAGCAACAGCGCCTGCAGCGCCAGGAGCCAGCTTGGACGCAGTCGCTGGAACGGTGCGTTGGCGCGAAGGTCCTCGGTGCGGCGCTTCCAGCCGATCACGCTTCCGATGACCTTCCGCGTGCGGCGCAGACGGAGGATGTAGAGCGCCACCAGCGGCACCAGCGTGGCCGCAAGCAGGATGCCGCCCATCATCGGCGTGAGCAGGCTCATCGAAGCAGGCCTCCGCGCCGCAGCGACTCCATCATGAGTCGAGGCAGGTCGGCGGTCGTGTCGATCGCCAGATGGCGCGCGCCCAGGCGCGTGCAGAGGTCGCGCAGGTTCGCGTTGTGGGCCTCCAGCCTCCTGCGGTGATCACGAAGCAGCGCCTCGCTGACCGTCACCTCCACCTCGGTGGAAAGCTCCGAGTCGACGAGGCGCAGGTCACCCACGATGCCGTGCGCGCCCGGCGAGAGGTCCTCCGGCGCCAGCACCTGCAGCACGAAGGTGTCCCACCCACGCACACGCAGCGCCTGCAGACCCGCATCGAGACCCTGATCGCACAGGAAGTCGCTCGCGATCACCGCGATGCCGCGACCCTGTCGCGACGAGGCCATGTCCCGCACCGCCGCCGCGAAGTCCAGCGCCCCGCCAGGCTCACGCCCCAGCAGCCAGTTCGCCGCCTCGCTCGCTTTGCGGCGGCCACGCAGCCCCTCCAGTCGCTCGGCACGATCTCCCCGCAGGCCCGCCAGCGTGACACGATGCTGATTCACGAGCCCCACGTAGCCAAGCGCCATCGCGATGCGGCGTGCGACGTCGAACTTGCTCGGCGTGCCGAAACCCATGCTTGCACTCTCGTCGACGGCCACCACCAGCGACAGATCCTCCTCCTCCAGGAAGATGCGCAGGAAGAGCCGCTCGATGCGTCCGTAGATGTTCCAGTCCACGAAGCGCAGGTCGTCTCCGGGCGCGTAGGGCCGGAAGTCCGCGAACTCCATGCCCTGCCCACGGCGGCGACTGCGTCGCTCACCCTTTCGCGTTCCCTGCAGTGGACGTCGGCTCGTGATGTCCAGACGATCGAGAGCCGCCACCAGCGGTGCGTCGAGCAGCTGATCGATGCGGCCCAGCGCGGTCATGCGACCTCCTGCGGCGTGTGCTCGATCAGGTGCGCGATCACGCGGTCGGCATCCGCGCGGTCCGCCTCGGCCTCATAGGAGAGCTGAAGCCGGTGCCGCAGCGCGCAGGGCGCGACGGCGGCGAGATCGTCGATCGCGACGGCGTGGCGACCCGCCAGCAGCGCGCGGACCTTCGCCAGCAGCAGCAGCGCCTGCGCCGCGCGTGGCCCCGCGCCAATGCGGATCCACCGGCGGGTTGCGGGTGCGGCGTGCGCGCCGTCCGGGTGCGACGCCAGCGTGAGTCGGATCGCCCAGTCGAGCACATGGGGCGCCGCGGCGACGCGCCGCACCAGCGACTGCAGTCCGATCAGGCCCGCGGCGTCGATCACCTGCGGCACCTTTGGCATCGCCTCCAGCGTGGTCCGGCGCAGGATCTCGTTCAGCGCGCCGCGATCCGGGACCGGTACCTGCACCTTCGCCAGGAACCGGTCGAGCTGCGCTTCGGGCAGCGGATAGGTGCCCTCCTGCTCGATCGGATTCTGCGTGGCGAGCACCAGGAAGGGCCGCTCCAGCGGCAGGGTCTGGCCATCCACGCTCACCGAGCGCTCCTGCATGGCCTCAAGCAACGCGCTCTGACTGCGCGGCGCGGCGCGGTTGATCTCGTCGACAAGAAGCACCTGACAGAACACGGGACCCGGGCGGAATCGTCGCACGCGATGGCCGGTGGCAGGATCCTCGACGAGCACGGGCGTGCCGAGCACATCCGCGGGCATGAGGTCAGGCGTGCACTGCACACGCCCCGCGCGCAGTCCGGTCGCTTCGGAGATGGTGCGGACGAGCAGCGTCTTTCCGAGTCCCGGAACGCCCTCGAGCAGCAGGTGTCCGTCGGCGAGAAGGCACCAGAGGCATTCCTCGAGGGTGCTTCCAAGTCCCACCACCGCGGTCTCGATCGCGCTCTTGATCTGCCCGGCCGAGGCGCGGAAGGCGTCGGCGGCGGCGCGGGCGGAGGCGGCATCCTGGATCACGGGCGCGCTCATGACGATCCCCCGCGTGCTCTGCGCTTGGCCGCACGAAGACGACCCATCGGCGAATCGTCCTCGGGTTCTTCAGCCTCGGGCACCGCCGGCTGGGCTGCCGGCGGTTCCGGTTCGGCGACGACGGTCGGTGCGGGCCCTGCCGGACTCGTTCGCTGCGCCATCAAAGCGTCCCGCATCGACGGCGCCTCCGCGGAGGGCGACGCTCCGCGCGCGCTCGCCCGCGCATGCCTCCAGGCCGCGGTCACGCGCGCCGTGTCGCGCACCACCTCCGCGGCGGGCTTCGTGTTCCACTCCAGCGAGAGTCGTCGCACCGCCACGTCCACGATGAACAGCAGCGCGGCGATGTACACGCACAGGTCCCACGCCTGCCGGATCGTCTCGGGCACGGGCAGTCCCTCGTCCAGAAAGAGGTCCGCCGAAGCGTCACCCACGCGGATCACGCGCCCACCCGTGCGCTGCGCGATCGCCTCCAATCGCGCCAGATCCGGATCGGCGCTGCGGAACTCGCGCGGATAGGGAACGCTCACCACGGCCTGCGTGAACATCGGTCGCGCACCGGCGGCCATGCCCACGGCGGCGTTCACCAGATAGGCGCCCGCGCGATCCACCGCGAAACGGCCGGTCCATCGGCCCGGCGAGATCTGTCGCAGCGACAGGGTGCGCGCGGCGCCTTCCGGCTCCACCACACGCGCCTCGGCGGATTGCGCCTTGCGCGCCACGTCGCCCGTGGCCTCGACCTCCACGATCGCCTCGTCCCCATCCACGCGCGTGCGGACCGCCAGATCCGGCGGTGAACCCGGGCGCATGACCCACCGCATCATGCCCGCGACGAACGGCTGGTAGCCCGACCACTGCACCCAAGTCGGTGTCCACTTGCCGCCGAGATCCGTGGTCACCGCCACCGCGCGACCGAGACCGTGGTTCCACCACGCAAGGATCGGGTCGGGAAGATCCGCCTGACTCACCAAGCCCACTTGTGCAGGTTCGCCGCGCGCGCCCGCGATCACGTAGCCGCTGATCGGCGGCATCGAGGCGAGACCGCGCGTCCACTCCGCGTTCGCGACGCGCGTCGGCGTGAACGGCTCGCCCTCCCACACCATCGAGCGGCGGACGAGCTGCGCTTCCTTGATGAAGATCTGCGGGACCGACACGCGGCTCTGCGTGTCCGTGACGGCGTAGAAGCGTCCGTCCGCGACGTTGGCAAGGCGCCCGAGCAGTCCGTCGTTGGAGCCGTCGCCGATCGACACCGTCGAGAGCGTGATCCCTTCCTTCCGCATGGCCTGCGCGATCGCGAAACCGTCGGCAGGATCGCCCGAGGTCGCGCCGTCGGTCAACGCCACGACATGGCGCGTCGAGGAGCGGCTCTTGGCGAGTTCCTTCCTGGCCTCCTCGAGCGCCGGGAACATGTTCGTGCCGCCGGAGGCCTGGATCGATCGGAGCGACGACTCGATGCTGGCGCGATTCTCGCAGCGCGTGAGCGGCACGATGGTGGTGTGCTCGCCTGCGAACGCGATCACGGTGACCTCGTCCCTCGGCGTGAGTGCGCCGATCGCCTTGATCGCGGCCTCGATCGCGATCTGCATCTGCGTGGAGCCGCCCGCACCGGCCACGGGCATCGTCATGCTGCCCGAGCAGTCGATCACGAGGGCCAGCGCGCCCGTTGGAAGCTTGCGCTCCTGCGGCGGGACCATGTCCACAGGCAGTGCGCCGGCCACGGCGCTCTCGTTCCAGCCGCCCGCGCCGAAGCTGCGATCCCCGCCGATCATCACGAGGCCGCAACCAAGGTCGTGCACGCTTGCGGCAAGGGCGCGGTCGGTGTCCGCGTCCAACGCCCAGCGCGGCACGTCCACCAGCACGCACGCGTCAAAGTCGCCGCCCGCCACGCGCGAAGGCACGCCGTCGGGCAGCACGACCTCCGCCTCAAGCTTCGCCGCCTCGATGGCCTGCACGATGGGATCCAGCGCGGGGCCCTCGCCCACCACCAGCACGCGCCCATCGCCCGCAACCAGCGTGATCGAGGACCCGAGGTTGTTCTCGACCACCGAGTCCGCGGCGGACTGGTCGGGCTCGAACATGGCCTCGAGGCGCACCGCACCGGAACGATCCATCGGCAAGGGAATCGAGATGGCGTTGGGGCCGGGCTCCAGCCGAATGGCGAGCGCATCGGATGAACCCTTTGGATCGAGATCCACGAATCGCCCATCCATGCGCAGCCGCAGCTTGCCGGAGGTGGCGGACGAACTCCGCACCACCACGCGCGCGTCGATCACCTGTCCACGGCGCGCGCGCGCGGGCGTTCGCAGCGCCTCGACCATCACGTCGGCGACCGAGGGCCGCACGATCGGCACCACATCGATCGGCACGCCGAGCGCCGCTGCGCGCTCGGACGCCTCGGCGACGCTCCCGGCCGTCTCCACGCCATCACTCACCAGCAGGATTCGATGCACGGTGTCTGGTGGAAGCATCGCGAGACCTGTTCGCACACCCGAAGCCAGATCCGTGCCGACCGAGTCACCGGCATGCCGAAGCATGTCGGGCGCGACCACCGCCGACGGCACCGACACGATTTCGGGCGTGCGCGCCACGGTGACGACGCCCACGCGGTCCTTTGGATCCGTGCGGGCGGCGACACGTTGCTGCAGCCACGCCTGCGCCTGCTGACGAAGCGCGGGCGGGATCGATCGGCTCGCATCTGCGACCACGATCACGCTGACGCCCTCACCCGCGCGGATGATCGATGGACGCGAGAGTCCGGCCGCCAGAAGCAGCACCACCAAGGCACGGATCACGGTTGCGGAGATCGCGCGACGCCGACCGAGATGCGGGATCGCGCGCCATCCAAGCCACACCACGGGCGCCAGAAGCGCCAGCAGTATGAGCCATCCGGGTCGATCGAAGGCGATATGCACGGCGGCCGTTCAGGAAAGGGCGACCGTGCGTCGAGGTGGAGGCATCACGGCGTCGAGGGCTGCGCGCCCGCACCCTTCTCGTCGAGCCGCTTCTTCCATTGCTCGAAGTAGCGCTTGTGCGCCTGCTTCAGTCGTCCAGGCACCGGGTCCTCCTCGCTGCTTTCCTCAAGACCGGCGGCCACCTTCGCGGCGACCGCCTGGATCTGCTTGTTCGAGGTTCCGGAGGGCAGGCCCTCGGCGCGAATGAAGTCGCGCGCCGCCGCGTCGTCGAGCAGGCTGCCATCTCCCGCGGATTCCTGCTTGTTCGCCAGCTTGCCGTCCGCAATCGCGTCGGTGCGGCCGTTCGTTTCGGGCGTGCCGCCCTGTCCGGGCTTGCCGCCACCGCCTTGGCCAGAACCCTTTCCACCACCAGCTCCGCCTGACTTCGAGGACTTGCTTCGAGTCCACGGCATCGACCAGCCTGCCGCGCCGGGACTGTTGCACTGCTGCATCGCCATCTGCAGCGTGGCCTGCATTCGCTGCGCGGCCTGCTGACGCGAGAGCTGTCGGCGCGCGGACTCGGAGGAGCCGTTCTTGCACTCGCGCATGCTCTTGGCCAGCTCCTTCTTCTGCTGCTGCGATTGCTGCTGCGCCTGCGCCTGCTTCTGAAGCGCCTGCGCCTGCTCCTTCGAGATCTCGCCCTTCTTCGCGGCCTCCTCGATCGCCTTGGCCACTGCGGCAGGATCCTGCGCGAGCTTCGGGTCCAGCCCGGCCTTCTCCAGCGCCGCGGCCATCGATTTTGAGCCTGCCGCCTCGGCGCGCTCGATCGCCTGCGCGAGCGACTCGAGCGACTTGCGCGCGGCCTCGGCCTTCTTGGGGTCGCCGCCAGCGGCGTCCTTCGCCAACTTCTCGAGCGCCTGCATCGCGGCATCCATCTGTCCGGTCTTCAACGCCTCCAGCAACCCGGGATCGACGTTCGGAAGATCCGGCAACGCCGCAAGGAAATCCTGAAGTTCCTGCGACGCTTCAAGTTCTGGCGAGTCCAGCGCCTCGCTGAGCCGCTGCTCCAGTGCCGCGGCCCGCTGCAACGCTTCCGCCTCACGCTGTTTCGCGTCGCGGCCGTTCGCCGACTCGCCGGCCGCAGCGGGTGGGGGCGTTGCGGCGAACTCCTGCAGCAGTGCCTTCAGTTGTTCCTGCGCTTCGGGACTTTCGGCCAGGGTCTGCACGGCTTCCTGAACGCGGGTCTCCGCCTCGGCGGCACGGACCTCGAGTTCCTCCGGTGTGGTGGTCGCAATCTCAGCAGATTGCTCCTGCTTCGGCGCGGTGCGCGTCGGAACCATCCATGCCAGCAGCGCGAAGGCGCACCATGCCACAGGAACCCACGCCATCCAAGGCGGCATCGCGATCCGGAAGGCGCGTCGTGCGCGCGCAAGCACCGCTGGATCCGTCGCCACTCGAGCGCCATCCTCGACGGCAGCGCGCGCGAAGGGATCGTCGCGACCATCGAGCGCGAGCGCCGACGCGACGCGACCCTCCAGTGCCAGGCGCGTGTCGAGTTCGATCGCGGCGCCACGCATGGATGGCGCTGGTCGCAGGCGACCGAGCGCCCACGCCAGCGCCGCACCCGCTCCAATCCCCGCCAGGGCGGCGATCCACCAGGATTCGATGCGCGCCCATCGCGTGCACAGCAGAACGAGCATGGCGACACCCGAAGCCACGAGCAGCCCTGGCGCGACGAGTTCAAGTCCCCGCTGCCATTGCAGCCGTCGCCAGGCCATGCGCACGAGGTTGCGCAACGCTCGCATGCAGGCAGCATAGTCGCGGCATTCGTCCGCCCGATACGATTCCGCCATGCTGCGCGCCTGCCTGCCTCTCATGTGCCTGGCCCTCACGCACGCCCCCTGCCTTGCACAGGCCTCGACCGAGGATCGGATCAAGGCGCTCGAGGCCGAGAATCAGCGCCTGACCCGCGAACTGCAGGCCGCGAAGGACCGACTGCAGGCGTTGGAGTCGGGCAACGCCAAGCCCGCCAACGCGCCCAAGACCACGGAGGATCCCGGTCCCGACAACTTCGGCAATCCGCTTGCCGTGCGGCGCAGTCTGGGACAGATGCTGCGCGAGCACCTGACATCGCGTGGCATTGCGGTTCCCGACGCGACCACCGACGCCCGCGCCGTGACCGCCTACCGCACCGAGGTCGAACGATGGTTCCGCGACCCGTTGCGACAGCGTCGCATGCGCCAGCCGATCACCTGGACGATCGAGATCCTCGAGGTGGGCGTTGCATCCAACAGTTCGGTGCGCGAGTTCGACATCGAGGCGTACTCGCTGAACGCGGGTGGCGCGCGCGTGGGAGGCTGGTATCGCATCCGATGCCCTGCCAGCGCGGTGCCTCGCCTGAATCCGCTGGATGCCAAGGGCATCTGGGTGCTGAGGGGTGAGGTGGTGCCGGAGCTCTCGCTGGCGCCCGAGAGCGCTGGATCCAACGCTTCGGCGTTCCGGCCGCGCGACACGATCGCGCCCCTGGTCGAGTGCTCGCTCCGCTTCGTGGTGAACTCGCTCGAGCGGGCGGGCTCGAATCCGACACCACCTCGCTGAACGCGCCGTTGAACGGCCCCCACGTCGCACCTAGACTGCATCGAATGCCCGACGCGCACGACACCGCCGGACGCCCTCGCGTGCCGCTCACGCAGCTGCAGCGTGGCCAGCGCGCGCGTCTGGACGCAGGGTGCATGGCTGGCCTGCCCAAAAACGACCAGTGCCTGCTGCGCGCGATGGGCGTGCACGAGCATTGCGAACTTCGGGTGTGCAAGCCGGGCGAGCCCTGCATCATCGAGGTCGAACGAACGCGCGTGGGTCTCAGCGGACCTGTGGCGCAGCGCCTGCTCGTGACGCCGTGCGACATGGGCGCCGGCGACGCGACGCCGACCGAGTGATCGGATTTCCTACACTGGCCGTCGTGCGGATCCTTCTGGCGGCTCCCGGCAAGCTTCGGACGCTTCCGATGTCGGCGTGCAGCCGCCGGGCGCTCCAGTCCCTGGGACACGAGGTCACGGTCTTCGACACGTCGCTCCGGTGGCATGACAAGGCACTCGCCCCGTTGGATGCAGGAGGAACCATCTGGCCCCGATGGCTGAATCGCAGGTTCCGACGAGACGTGGAACGGTTCCAGCCCGATCTCGTGCTCTCGTTCTACGGCTGGCGCATCGCGGGCGACGAGCTCGAGCGGCTTCGCGAGCGACGGATCGTGAGCGCCTGCTGGTGGCTGAACGATCCCTTCGAGCCCGCCTCGAGTCTGCCCACGCTGGCGCGCCATGACCTTGTCTTCAGCAACGATCCGGGCAGCGTGCGCGTCTACAGAGACGGAGGATTCCGCGAAGCGCACTGGCTGCCGACGGCGTGCGACCCGACCGTGCATCGTCCGGTGGCCCCGACCCTCGACCGCCGTGCCGGCATCTGCTTCGCGGGAGACTGGCATCCGCTCCGGGAGGCCTGCTGCGAACGACTCGCTCGTCGATTTGACGTCCGCATCCACGGACCCTGGTCGAAGAAGCTTGCGCCAGACTCGCCGCTTCGAAACCGCGTGCAGAGCGGGTTCTTCACGCCGGAGGCGATGGTGGGCATCTTCGCCTCGTCGGACATCGTTCTGAACCTGCACACATGGCGGGACCGCTGGCCGCACGGCACCAATCCGAGGCTCTTCGAGGCGGCGGGATGCGGAGCCTGCCAACTGGTCGACCGCCGCACGGAGCTCCCGGAACTCTTCGACACCGAGCGAGAGATCGCGACCTGGGAGACCCTGGAGGAACTCGAGGCGCAGGCGGAGCGACTGCTTGCGTCGCCCGAGCTGCGCCGAAGCCTCGGGAACGCCGCGCGCCGCCGCGCCCTGTCCGAGCACACCTACGAGCACCGTATGCGCAGCCTTCTCGCGCACGTCGACCGACTGCGCTGAACCTTCCCGGGCGCGGTAGATTCAAGGGCCCACCATGGCTTCCAAGCTCCCCGTCCTCGAATTCATCGCCCGCAACTACCGCAACTTCAACGCGCGTGCCACACGCGACGCGACGTTCAGCTACTGGGACCACGTGAAGGGCGGCGGCCGCATGTATCTGGCGATGGCCGGTGCGATGAGCAGCGCGCAGCTGGGCATCACCCTTGCGCCCGCGATCCGTGCGGGCCTCGTGCACGGTCTCAGCGTCACCGGCGCCAACCTGGAGGAGTCGCTCTTCCGGCTCGTCGCGCACGACAGCTACAAGGACTTCCCCGAGTACCGCTACTTCACCAAGAAGGACGACACGCGCATCCTGAAGCAGCGCATGCGGCGCGTGACCGACACCAGCATTCCCGAGGACGACGCCTTCCGCGCGGTCGAGAAGATCCTGGTGCCCATGTGGAAGAAGGCGAGCCGCGACGGCGATCGGCGCTTCTGGCACGAGTACTTCTACGACCTGGTGCGCAAGCTGCCGCGCTCGAAGTTCGAGGGCGATCCGCGCGAGTGCTGGCTGCTCGAGGCCGCGAAGGCGAAACTGCCGATCGTGGTGCCGGGCCACGAGGACAGCACCTTCGGCAACATCTTCGCCTCGCATGTGAAGTACGGCGACTGCGGCGCCGGCATCGTGAAGAGCGGCATCGAGTACATGGCGCAGTTCTACGACGATTACAAGCGCCTCTCCACAGGTCGCGGCATCGGCTTCTTCCAGATCGGCGGCGGCATCGCCGGCGACTTCCCGATCTGCGTGGTGCCGAGCATCAAGTACGACCTGCAGGAGCCGGTGAAGCCCTGGGCGTGGTTCTGCCAGATCTCGGACAGCACCACCAGCTACGGCAGCTACTCGGGTGCCACGCCCAACGAGAAGATCACCTGGGACAAGCTCACCGAGCGCACGCCGATGTTCGTGGTCGAGAGCGACGCGACCATCGTGGCGCCGCTGATGTTCTCGGCGCTGCTTGAGTGCAAGGCCCATCCGAAGGCCGCGGACCGGATCATCCAGGCGAGCCGCGCGGAAAGCCGTCGCTCGCTGGCAAGGACCCGCTGAGCGCGCGGTACCGCTGGTGAGCGCCACGCCCACCACTCCCTTGGCCACGGCGACCCCGAAGGTCGTTCGCGCCGCGCTGCTGGGTCAGCCCAACACGGGCAAGACCACGCTGTTCAACCGCCTCTGTGGCGTGCGCGCACGTACGGGCAACCTGCCGGGCACCACCGTGGAAAGTCGCGTCGGCACGGTCTCGATCGGGGGCGTGGAACTGGAGCTGATGGATCTGCCCGGGACCTATGGCCTGCACCTGGAACTGCCTGAAAGTCGATTGTGTCGTGACTGCATCGAGGGACGCATCGGCCAGTGCGCGCCGGATGTCGTGATCGCCGTCGCCGACGCCACGAATCTGGCGCGCTCGCTGCGCTTCGTTCTCCAGGCGCTGCGTCGGAAGGTGCCCTGCGTGGTGGCGGTCACGCTTGCCGACGAGGCGCGTCGCAAGGGACTGAGCGTGGACGCCGCGAAACTTGCCGCCCGACTGGGCTGCGCGGTCGAGGTGACCAGTGGCCGGACCGGCGAGGGGGTGGAGCAGCTTGCACGCCGCGCCGCCGAGGCGGCGCGCGCCGGGCTCGACGCTCCCGCGCACGTGACGCGCCTGGCCCACCTGCCGACGCTGGACGATGATGTGCGCGTGGCGGCGTGGTGCAGCGACTGCGTGCGTGACAGCGTGGGCGGCCAACGCGCCGTCAGCGCCGAGCGCCTGACCGACCGCGTGGACGCCGCGCTGACCCACCCGGTCTCGGGCGGCGCGGTCTTCATCATGGTGATGGCGGTGCTCTTCGCCAGCATCTTTTGGCTGGCACGCTTCCCGATGGACGGGATCGACTTGGTCTTTCAGCATCTCGGCGGCTGGGTGCAGGCGTGGCTGCCCGAGGGGCCACTGCGCGCGTTACTGGTCGATGGCGTGGTGGGTGGCGTGGCGGGCACGGTCGTGTTCCTCCCGCAGATCGCGCTGCTCTTCTTCATGCTCAGTCTGCTTGAGGACAGCGGGTACCTGGCCCGCGCGGCATTCGCGGCCGACCGCTTCATGCGTCGCTTCGGCCTACCGGGCCAGGCCTTCGTGCCGTTGCTCTCGAGCCATGCCTGCGCGCTGCCCGGCATCCTGAGCACGCGCCTGATCCCGGATCCCAAGGATCGCCTGGCCACGATCCTGGTGGCACCCTTCATGAGCTGTACCGCACGCCTGCCGGTGTACGTGCTGCTGATCTCGCTGCTGTTCGCGGGCCACCCGTGGCTGGCGGGCGTCGCGTTCATCGGCTGCTACGCCACCGGCGCGATCGCCGGCCTGCTGAGCGCGCTGCTGGCTCGGCGAACGATCCTGCGCGGCCCCGCCCGCCCGATGATGCTGGAACTCCCGCCCTATCGCCGCCCGAGCGTGCGCACGGCGCTCTGGGTGACATGGGATCGCGCACGACTGTTCCTTTCGAACGCGGGCACCATGATCCTGGCGATCTGCGTGGTGATGTGGTGGCTCAGCGCCTACCCGACCGCGAAGCCGAGCGCCGAACTCGAGGCACGTTTCGCCGAGGCCGCGCGCCTGCGAGAGGGCCGTACGCTCGAAGCCATCGCGCAGGGCGCGGCCATGCAGGTGCAGGCTGAAAGCGAGCTGGCGCAGGCCCAGCAACTGGGAAGCTTCGCGGGAAGGATCGGGCGCGTGGCCGAGCCGGCGTTCGCACCGCTCGGCTTCGACCATCAGCTCACCGTCGCCACGCTCACCAGTTTCCTGGCGCGAGAGGTGTTTGTGAGCACCCTGAGCGTGCTGCAGGGCACGCAGGACGAAGCGGACGAGGCACGCATGATCGAGCGCATCGCGCGCGGACGCCGGCTCGATGGCCGCCCGCTGCTGGATGTGCCCACGGCGGCGGCCCTGCTCGCGTTCTTCACGCTCGCGATGCAGTGTCTGCCCACGCTGGCGCTGGTGCGACGCGAGACCGGTTCGTGGAAGTGGCCGCTGCTGCAACTTGTCTGGATGAGCGGCCTCGCGTGGGCGATGGCATTCGCGATCCGGCATACCCTTCTTGCGCTTGGAGTCACCTGATGCCCTGGAACGACTGGCAATTCTGGGCTGTCTCGCTCGCGGCACTCGCCGCGGCGTTCTTCGTCATCCGCCCGCTCCTGCCCGCACGTGGCGGCGGCGCACCGTGCAAGAGTTGCCCGGCCGACGGTGCGCCTCCCAAGCCCAAGCGCGCCACGCTGACCATCGAAGGCGAGGCTCCGGGCTCGGCTCAGGCGCGCCGTGACTGAATCGCCTCACTCGCTTGTGGTGGTCGGCGCCGGCGCCGCGGGCCTGATGACCGCGATCGCGGCGGGTCGAGCCGGTCTGCGCGGCGTGATCGCCTTGGACGGCGCGCGCACGCTTGGCGCCAAGATCCTTGTGGCCGGCGGCGGGCGATGCAACGTCACGCACCATGCCGTGCACGAACGCGACTACGCGGGGGCGACCCCCGCCGCGATCCGGCGCGTGCTGTCGAGGTTCACCGTGGCGCAGACGATCGAGTTCTTCGCTCAGCTCGGCGTGGAACTGAAGCGCGAGGAGACCGGCAAGCTCTTCCCAGTCTCCGACAACGCACGCACGGTGCTGCAGGCGCTCCTGAAGGCCGCCGCGGACGCGGGCGTGGAGATCCGACATCCGGATCGCGTGCACGCGGTCGATACGTGCGCAGATGGCGGTTTCCGCATCCGCTCCGACGCCGGAACCCTGCAGGCGCGTCGCGTGGTGCTGGCGACCGGCGGGCGAAGTCTTCCCAAGAGCGGTTCCGATGGCGCGGGTCTCGACATGGCCATCTCGCTGGGACACACCCTGACCGAGCGCGTGGTGCCCTCCCTGGTTCCCTTGCTGCTTCAGGAGGGGCACTGGCTGCGCGAATTGAGCGGACTGGCGCTGCCGGCCGAACTTCGCGTGACGGATCCGGCCGGCAAGCGGCTTGCGCGCTTCGAGGGCTCGCTGCTGTGCACGCACTTCGGCCTTTCGGGCCCGGTCGCGCTGGACATCTCGCGGCATTGGACACTGCAGCATGCCGTGGAGCCCGAGGCGCGACTGGAGGCGAGCCTCGTGCCGGATCTCGACCTCTCCACGGCGGACCGGTGGATTCTGGACGCCACCGGCCGCAGCCTGCTCTCACGACTGCGCGAACGGTTGCCCGAACGCATGGCGCGGGCGGTGCTGCAGGCATCGGCCATCACCCCCGAGACCACGCCCCAGCAACTCCCGAAGGAGCGCCGCCGCGACCTTGTTCGCAACCTGGTCGCGCTGGACCTGCCTGTGACGGGCGACCGCGGCTTCACCTATGCCGAGACCACCGCCGGCGGCGTGCCCCTGACCGAAGTTCGGCTGGAGACGCTCGAGAGCCGGCTTCGCCCCGGACTGCACCTGGTCGGCGAGATGCTGGACGTGGACGGTCGCATCGGCGGCTTCAACTTCCAGTGGGCCTGGGCCAGTGGCGACGTGGCTGGCCGATCCGCCGCCGAAGCCCTGCTGGAAAGTTGAGCCAGCACCGCGGGCGCGGTCGATACAGTGCGGCATCCCATGCTTCGCAGCGCCCTGACCCTCGCCGTTGTCCTGCTGTCGCACTCAGGGGCCCACGCGGGGGCCCTGAAGGACGAGATCGCGGGTCTCATGAAGGCGATGGGGCCCCGCAAGGGCGTGGTGGCCATCAGCGTGCGTGACAGCGACGGCAACGAGGTCGTGAACATCAAGGGTGACCAGCCGGTCATGCCCGCAAGCAACCAGAAATTGCTGACCTCGGGCACCGCGCTGGTGCTGTTGGGCCCGCACTTCAACTTCGAGACGCGCCTGCTGCGCAGCGGAGATCGCCTGACCGTGGTGGGCGACGGTGATCCGTCGTTCGGCGATCCCGAAGTGCTGTCGAGCATGACCTACACGGACGCGCAGGGCCAGAAGTGTCAGGGCATGACGATCGACGCGCTGCTTGCGCTCTGGACCGACGCGGTGCGTGAGGCGGGCATGACTTCGGTGCGTGAACTGGTGGTCGATGACCGGGTCTTTGATCGCAGCAACTGCCATGTCGACTGGCCGGTCGACCAGTTGCACGAGCCCTATTGCGCCGAGGTGAGCGGCCTGAACTTCCACGCCAACCATCTGGACTTCTGGGCCGTGCCGAGTCCCCGCGGCGCCGAGATCACGCGGATCGAGCCGGCGTGCACCTTCGTGCCCATTCGCAACGCCACCACACCGGGCAAGACCCGCGACGACGGTCTTTGGATTGCCCGCGAAGCCGACGTGAACAGCTTCACGGTGCGCGGCTTCCTTCGCCAGGCCCTGAAGGCCCCCGTGAGCGTGTCGATCGACGCGCCGCCCGACTTCTTCGGCAAGCTGCTTGCGGAGCGGTTGCGCACGGCGGGCGTCGCCGTGGGAACCGTGCGCGTGATCGCGGCGGAGGAGCCCCCGTCGACCGGCTCACCGATCGGTCCCGTGATCCGCACGCCGATCGAGGCGATCGTTCGACGCTGCAACGTGGACAGCCAGAACCTCTACGCCGAGTGCCTGCTCAAGCGCGTCGGGCGGCAGGTCTCGGACGCGCCAGGAAGCTGGACGAACGGCTGCGAGGCGCTGGAGCGGCTCGTGAGCGGACGCGTGGGCGGCACGGCGGGCCTGAACGCCGCCGACGGAAGCGGTCTCTCGCGCGAGAACCGCGTGACCGCCAGCCTGATGACCGGATGGATCAGCCATCTCACGCGTGACTCGGCCGTTGCGCGCCCATTCCTGGCGAGTCTCGCCGTGGGCGGCACCTCCGGAACCGTGCAGAAGCGCTTCCGCGACCTCGACCCGAATCTGGCGACGGTGCGCTGCAAGACGGGCTACATCGACGGTGTCTGCGCGCTCAGCGGCGTGGTCGATTGCACGAACGGCCACCAACCCACGTTCAGCGTGATCTGCAACAGTTATGAGGGTGATGGGGTCGGCAAGGCCAAGCAGCTTCAGGAGGCCGTCGCCAAGGCGATCGCTCGCACCTACGGGAAGTTGCCGGAACGTTCGTTGCAGCCGCAGCGCCCAGCGCTCGGCGGCGGATGAACCGCGTCGCGCAATCCCCCCAGCCTCATCCGTCATGTCGTGGCACCCGGTCGGTCACGACGCCGTCGACGCGGTGGCGTCCGCATTGGTGACCCCCGACACGTCGCGCAGTTCGATCTCGATGGCCTCCTCGGCACGATCCTGACGCACACGCACGCGCTGCTCACGCGCGAGCTCGAGCAGCGCAAGGAACAGACCGATGCGATCCAGTCGGGAGCGTCCCTCAAACACGCTTTGCAGCGTCATGCGCCGGCCGTCGCTGCGCGCAAGGCGATCGACGAGGTCGTCCTGATGCAGGCCGATCGGCGTGTCGTCCCAGGTGACCTGATGATCGCCCAGACGCGTGAAGTCCACCGCGGCGCTCAGGCGCTCAAACGCCTCCAGCAGGTCCAGCACGTGCACGTCACCGAAATCCAGATCCTCGGGCGTCCATTCCCGCGCCTGACCCTCCTCGGTCGGCGCATCGGCGTGGCCGCTCGCCGGCCAGCGGCGCGCATATTCGGACCGCAATTGCTCCAGTCCGTCCGCCGCGCTCCGGAAGCGCTGGTAGGCAAGCAGCTGACGCACAAGGTCGCGTCGTGGGTCCTCGCCAGCATCGCTCGGGGCGAGCGGATCGGTCGCGTCCACCCCCTCGGGCACCGGCGCGAGCATCCGGCTCTTGATCTCGACCAGCGTCGCGGCCATCACCAGGAACTCGCCGGCCTGCTCCACATCCAAGTCGCGCGCGCCGCGGATCGTCTCCAGATACTGGTTCGTGATCTGCGCGATCGGAATGTCGTGAATGTCCACCTCGGCGCGGCGAATGAGGAACAGCAGCAGGTCCAGCGGCCCCTCGAAGGCGGAGAGTCTCACCTGATAATCGTCGCCGACGGCCATGAGCGAAGCGTAGCAGGAAACCGCGTGTTCTCCGCTATCATTTCGCGCATGACGACGTCGGCCACCGAGTTGGAGGCCCGCTTCATCGCCGACGCGCTCGCCGCCGAGGCGGGCGCGGTGCAGCGACTGGCGCAACGCGTGAGTGCGGGCGGCACCGAGGCGCGCGCGTTCGGCGCGGCGCTGGATCTGCTGGAGCGATGCAAGGGCTCCCTCGTGGTCAGCGGCATGGGCAAGTCGGGACTGGTCGGCGCCAAGGTGAGCGCCACGTTCGCGAGTCTGGGCCAGCCCAGCCTGTTCTTGCATCCCGCCGAGGCGGTGCACGGCGATCTTGGGCGCATCCGTCGCGGCGACACGACCCTTCTGCTGAGCTATGGCGGCGAGACCGAGGAGGTGCTGGCGCTGGCCAGCCTGCTGAAGGCTGATGGCGTGGCGCGGATCGGCATCTCCAAGAGCGATCGAACCAGCCTGGCGCAGGCCTGCGATTGCCATGTGGCTCTGGGCGACATCGAGGAGGCGTGCCCGCTGAATCTCGCCCCGACCGCCAGCACCACCTCCATGCTGGCCGCCGGCGACGCGTTGGCGTTGGCTCTGGCCCGGCGCCGCGACTTCAAGGCCGACGATTTCCACCGCATGCACCCCGGCGGACTGCTGGGTGCGGGGCTGCGACCCATTCTGGAGGTCGTGCGGTTCCGCGTGGGCCGAAACCTTCCCTGCGTGCCCGCGACCGGGTCGCTGGCCGAGGCGCTTCGCGCGGCGGGCGAGGGCCGACGTGCCGGCGCGCTCATGGTGGTGGACGCGCAGGGCCGCCTCGCGGGCCTGCTGACCGACGCCGATGTGCGCCGGCTGGTGAACGCCCGTGGCGCGGAGGCGCTGGGCGCTCCCGTGTTGGCGTGCATGACCACCCATCCGCGCACGCTGCCCAGCGATGCGCTGGTGCGCGACGCGGTCCGCATGGTGCGCGAGCTTCGCGTGGACGAACTGCCCGTGGTCGACGCGGACGGCAAGCCGCTCGGCCTGCTGGACGTGCAGGATCTGATCGCCCTGAAGGTCGTGCGCGACTGAGCCATGCAGACGTTCGTCCAGGAACGCGACGGTGAACTGCTGATCGTGACGGCCGACGGCGGACTGGATCGCGACACCGCGAACCAGCTCATCGACGACGTGGGCCGGCATGTCGACGCGGGTGCGCGCGCGATCATCGTGGACTGCTCGAAGCTTGCCGTGATCTCGAGCGCCGGACTTGGCACGCTGCTTCGACTGCACGGCGCCATGAAGGCGCGCGGTGCGCAGGTTCGACTGGCCGGACTGCAGGGTCTGGTGGCGCAGGCGCTGCATCTCACGCGGCTCGACACCATCTTCGAGCTGTTCCCGGATGTGAATTCCGCACGGCTGGCGTTTCGGCCCCGAAACTGAGTGTTGTGGGGCGCGGCCGCCCTTCCACTACAACTTGTTGCCACCCCCAACCTCGCAAGGTCCGCTTGAATTATCGACTCGCGCTTGCAGGGTTTTCGATCCGATGCTCCATCTGGCGACGCGCAGCACACGAACCTAGGAGCTCACCCATGCAGACCAAGGACCAGATGATCGACGCCATCCAGCGCATCAATCCCGCAGCGGAGCGGAACTTCCTTCAGGGATTCGACTGGCACGCGCTGCGCCGTTACCTGGACCATCTGCAAGTCACGCTGGAGCCGCGCGGCCGAGACAGCCGCTGGCGGCGCCCCGGCGACACAGCCGCTGTCGTGTGGCGGCGGTCCGCGGCCTGACCCCCGCGGCCGCCGTCTCACGACCGACGAAGTCCCGGGCTCCGCACGAGGCACGCGGAGCCCGGCTTTCGTTTTGGAAGTCGATCCCGATCAGCCCTGGCGACGCTCGCGCAGCAGCGCGTCGACCTTGCGCTTCAGCAGCCGGACCCGCAGCAGGCTCTTCACACGGGTCGTGAGCTCCAGCTTGTTCACGGGCTTGGTCAGGAAGTCGTCGCAGCCGCACTCCACGGCACGCTCGAAGTCACCGACCTCGTTCAGGGCCGTGACCATGATGATCACCGTGTCACGCGTTGCGCTCGCGTCCTTCAGGCGGCGGCACGCCTCGAAACCGCTCATGCGAGGCATCATCACGTCCAGCAGCACGAGGTCGGGCACGTGGCGCGCGGCCACCTCAAGGGCCTCCGCACCGTCCCGAGCGATCTGCAGCGTGCAGCCAAGCGGCTCGAGCCAGACCTGCATGAGCTCCAGGTTCTGCTGGTTGTCGTCGACCAGCAGCAGCGTGGCGCTCGTCAGGTCGGTCTCGTCCAGATCCGCGTCGAGAGGCTCGGTGATGTCGCGTCGCTCGCTCATGCGCGGCGCATGCTAGCGCCGGTCGGCGTCAGCAGCAGGCGCGCGGCCAGCGCGACGGGGTGCATCGCCTCGGCGCCGGTGGCGTGATGAATCTGGTGGCGGCAACTCGTGCCCGGCGCTGCCACGGCGGCGTCAGGTTGCGCGCGGATCGGCGGGAACACCGACAGCTCGCCGATGCGCAGGGACAGCTCGTGGCGGTGCGTCGCGTAGCCGAACGAGCCAGCCAGACCGCAACATCCCGAGTCGAGCACGTGCAGGCGATCGCCGACGAGCCTGCGCAGCAGACCCGCGCTCGTCTCGACGCCCCAGAGCGCCTTCTGGTGGCAATGCCCATGCAGGATCACGGGCTCCGCCGGAGGCGCGGGCACCTGCGGGCGCGTCGGATGGCGATCCCATTCGCGATCCAGGAACTCCTCGACCAGGAACGTGCGCTGCGCCAGCGCCCGAAGGGCCTGACGATCCCCCGCTCCCTTCAGGTCGATCCAGTCGTCCTTGATCGCGCTCACGCACGACGGCTCAAGGCCCAGCAGCGCAACCGCGTTCTCGCGTCGCATCGTTTCCATCACGACCGTCGCGGTGGCGGAGACGGTGCTCGAGGCCTCGGCGAGCATGCCCACACTCAACAGCGTGCGCCCGCAGCAGCCCACGTCGGGCATCACCACGCGGTACCCGAAGGCTTCGAGCAGCTCCACCGCGAGCCGTCCCAGATCGGTCTCGCCGTAGGTCGCGAAGCAATCCGGGAAGAGCAGCACGGTCGGCGCGCCTTCGCCGGACTTCGAGCCGCGCCGTCGCAGCCAGCGATCGACCGCGGGGCCGAATCGCGGCAGGTCGCGATCACGGTGGAACCCCAGCATCGAGTTCAGCACCCGCCGAAGCGGCGGCACTGCCAGCAGCGCGTTCGCGATGGGCCAGAGCGCGGAGCCAAGCCGCTGCGTTCGACGCACGCGCCCCACCATGCGCGTTCGCCACGGCACCCGCCCAGCCTTGGCGAAACCTTGCGCCGCGAACTCCGCCTTCAGCTTCGAGATGTCGACGTTGCTGGGACACTCGCTCTTGCACGCCTTGCAGGAGAGACAGAGGTCGAGCGTGGCCTGCGTCTGCGGATCGCGCCAGTCGGGCGCACCGTCACTGAACTGCCCGGTGATCGCCAGACGCAGCGCGTTGCCCCGGCCACGCGTGGCGTGACGCTCGTCCAGCGTGGCGCGATAGCTCGGGCACATCGTGCCACCCGGCTGCACGCGACGGCACAGGCCCGCGCCGTTGCACGCCTCGACGGCGTGGTCAAAGCCATGCTCGCGGTCGTATTCGAAGAAGGTGCGAACGTCCGGCACCGACACGTCGGCGTCGCTCGGACGCACGCGCAACTTCTCCACGATCGCCTCGGGCCGGTCGGTGTCGACCAGGTTGCCCGGGTTCATGCGCCCCTGCGGATCGAAGACCGCCTTCACCTTTCGGAACGCCTCACAGAGCACGGGGCCCAACACGCGCGAGAGCAGCGGACTTCGCACGCGGCCGTCACCGTGCTCGCCGCTCAGCGCGCCGCCGAACTTCGACACCAGATCCGCGACCTCCTTCGCGATCGACACCATCTCGGCGCGACCGGCTGCGTCGTGGATCTGCACCAGCGGGCGGATGTGCAGGCACCCGACGCTCGCGTGGGCGTAGTAGGCGGCCTTCGTGCCGTGCCGCTCCACGATCGCACGGAAGCCGTCCACGAACGCGGCCAGCTTCACCGGATCGACCGCCGTGTCCTCGACGAAGGTCATGGGCTTGCGCTCGCCCGGCACGCCATGCAGCAGCGGCTCGCCGGCCTTGCGCAGTTTCCACGCGTTCGCGAGCGTCCTCGGGTCCTCGTGGCGCTGCATGGGAACGCCCGGAAGCGCCGCGGCAAGCCGATCGAAGCCTGCGCGCACGGCTTCCATAGAGTCGCCCTGGAACTCCACGTACATGACCGAGCCCAGCCGCCCGCCCGTCGGCTTCGGAAGCACCTCGACATAGCGCCGGTATTCGGTGTTCGCCAGCGCCGTCTCGATCACCACGTCGTCGACCAGTTCCACCGCGCTCGGCCCGCAGGCGATCATCTGCATCAGCGGGGCCAGCGCCGCGGGCACGCTCTCGAATCCAAGGATCGCCAGACCGGTGCAAGCGGGCTTCGGCACCAGCTTCAGCGTGGCGGCGGTGACCATGGCCAGCGTGCCCTCACTGCCGCAGACCAGCGTGGCGAGATTCACGCGATCGAACGTGCCGGGCGTGCAGCGATCCAGCTGATCCAGCAGCAGGTCCACGTTGTAGCCGTCCACGTGGCGCTTGATCGCGGGAATGCGACGGCGGATCTCCTCACGCAGCGGCAGCACGATCGCGGCAAGCCGATCCGCCATGGCGCGCTGGCGCGGATCGCGCTCGCAGGAACCTTCGCACAGGTGCAAGGGCGTTCCGTCCGGCATCACCACGTCCAGCGCCAGCAGGTTCTCGACGGTCCGACCGTACAAGATGCTGCGCGCGCCCGCCGAGTTGTTGCCGATCATGCCCCCAAGCGTGGCGAATCCGCTCGTGGCCACATCGGGACCGAAGAAGAGCCCCTTCGTCGCAAGCGCCGCGTTCAACTGGTCCAGCGTGACGCCCGGCTCCACGCGTGCCGTGCGCGCCTGCGCGTCGATCTCCAGGATCGCCCTGCAGTGGGCGCCAAAGTCGACCATCACCGCGAAGTTCACGCACTGTCCAGCCAGACTGGTACCTCCACCCCGCGGGAGCACCGGCAACTGGTGCGACGCGCAGAACCGCATCAAGTCGGGAACGCGATCCGTGGACCACGGCACGACCACGCCGATCGGCTCGACCTGATAGATGCTCGCATCGGTCGCATAAAGCATCCGGTCGTGCCGGTCGAAGCGCACCTCGCCCACGCCAAGCGCGCGCAACCCGTCCGCCACGCGCATGCGTTCGGCGTCGGAATGCGACAGCACCTCCAGTTTCATGCGCGTCGAGCCCTCCATGGCCTGCTGCGCCATCGTGGGTGTTCCCTGCGCCAGCGGCGCGTCAGCCCTTCTTCGCGGCCAGCGCGGCCTCGGTGGCCTTCTTCAGGTCCTCGACCAGCGAGGGCGAGAGGCCCATGTGCACGTCCGCCACGTTGCCGGCAGGATCGATCACGACCGTGAAGGGAATCCCCTGCACGCCATAGGCGCCGCTGACCTTGTTGTCGGCGTCGATCAGCGTGGCGAAGGCGAAGCCCTTCTTCTTCCAGAACTCGCCGATCTTCTTCACGCGCTCGTCGCCCTCTTCCTGCTCCATGGTGTTCACGCCGAACACCTTGACGGCCTTGCCGCCTTCCTTCGCCCACTTGGCGAACTCGTCGACCTTCGGCAGGCCCTTCATGCAGGGGCCGCACCAGGTCGCCCAGAAGTCGATCACGACCACGCTGCCCTTCAGGGCCTCCAGATCCACCTCGGTGCCGTCGGTGTCCTTCAGCTTGAAAGTCGGCGCGGCGCTGCCGGTGTCCAGACTGACCTGGAGCTTGTCCATCGAGCTCACGGCCTTGCGGCCAGCGGGATCGAAGGCGATCGGCGAGGGAAGGTCCTTGTCGAACGACGTGCTCGTCACGTTCAGCGTGATGGGAATGCTGAAGCCCTCTGGCGCGCCCGGGGGCACCGCGAGGTACTTCACGATGACCAGACGCCCGTTCGTCGGGTGGATCGAGGCCTCGATCTCGCCGCCACCCTCGCCCTTCAGCAGGACCACATCCGAACCGCCGTTGGCGCCGGCACGGAAGCCGACGACCTTGGGCTCCGCGACGAACATCGAACCGAGAGCCGCCGGTGCCTCGGCGGCCTTGCCGCCGCGCAGCTGGATCTCGGGCAGCGGGAGCGCCGCCGAGCCGAACGCCTCGCTGATCGCGTCCTCGAGCGAGCCCTTGCGCGTGATCTTCAGGTACTTACCCTTCACTTCACCGGGCTCGAAAAACAGGTCGTCGCCGATGCGCGTGACCGTCACGCCAGGAGCCGTGAGGCGCGCCGTGCCGTCGGGGCCGAAGGCGATGCCAAGCTCCTGCTTCTGGTCGCCGCCCGGAACGGACATGATGATCTCGACCTTGTCCTCGATCGCGGCGGGCGTGGTGTAGCCCGAGACGAGCTTCGTCAGAGCTGCCGAACCCTTCGCCGCGGCTTCAGGTGAGGTCTCCTCGGCCGTCCAGTTCTTGCTCAGCGGCTCGGTCATCGGCATCGCCGGCATCTCGAGCCCACCTGCCCCTGGCATCGAGGGCGCGGTGGCCGGGTCACCTTGCGCAAGCGCGGCACTGGAGGCGAGCAGCAGGCTGACGAGCGAGGGAAGGATGCGCATGCGTTCTCCGAGGCGGAATCGCCGGATCGCCGTCGGTGCGCCTCCTCGCCCACCCTGGGTCACTTCCGCAGTGAGCCCACTCGGGGTAGCGAGGCTGGCGCCAGCGCGGCGACGAGAGAGTGTATCCGCCTTCCAGAGCGCGGCTCAAGAAACTCGGGCTCGATCTCCGCAAGCGGAACCAGCACGAAGGCGCGGCAAGCGAAGCGCGGATGCGGGACGTGAAGGCCCGGCTCGTCAACCACGCTTGCGCCATGCAACACAAGGTCCAGATCGATCGTCCGCGGGCCACCCTGCACCCCCGACGCGCGCACGCGTCCGAGTCGTGATTCGATGGACAGGAGGCCCTGCAGGAGATCCCGCGGCGTGGCACGTGAATCCCCCGACACCACCGCGTTCAGGAAGGCTCCGCCATCGTCCGGCTTCTCCGGCGGCGTCTCGTACGCGCCGCTCACGCGCATGGCGACCAGCAAACCACTCGTCTCGATCGCCTCGACCGCCTCACGCAGCCGCGCCAGACGATCACCCTGATTCGATCCCAGCGCGATGGCCACGCGATGCGTACGCGCGTCAGGCATGATCCTTCACTTCCCAGATGAAGGGTGCGGTGAAGTGATCACGATCCGCGATCGCCAGGCGCAGCAGGGCCAGTGCGGACTTCGCCGCACGGTCGCGCACGATGGCACGCTCACCCGGATAGCGGAAGCGACGAACCGCCTCGAAGCTCGGCCCGACGACCCCGATGAAGACGCTGCCCACCGGCTTGGCGTCGCTGCCACCGCCTGGACCCGCGACACCCGTGATCGAAGCCGCCCAATCCGCCTGCAGCGCCACGCACGCGCCACGCGCAAGTTCCAGCGCGACCGGCGCGCTCACGGCGCCGTGCGCGTCCAGCGTGGACTGCGCCACGCCACAGAGGTCGCGCTTGGCCTCGTTGGCATAGCTCATCACGCCACCACGGAACCACGCGCTCGAGCCGCTCTCCGCCGTCACCAGCGATCCCGCGAGACCTCCCGTGCAACTCTCCGCCAGCGCCATGGTGAGGCCGCGAGCCTGCAGCGCCTGGCCCAGTGAACCCGCAAGCGTGACCGCGCCGCGCGCGAAGGCGTAGGGCCGCCAGATCCGCTCGATCTCGGCGAGTTCCTGATCGATCGCCTGCACCGAAGCCTGCGCGCCCGTGCCGCGGACGCGCGCGGAGACCACGCTGCCGCTCGCCGTGGTGCCCACGAGCGGATTTCGGTCACGGTGCATGCGGTCACCGAGGCGCTCGGCGAGAAAGCTCTCCCCCTGCCCGAACGAATGCACCACGCCGGTCGACATCTCCAGTCGCGGCAGCAACGGCTCCACGAAGCGCGCGTACATCGGCTCCATCTCGCGTGGTGGCCCCGGCAGACACACGACGATCGCCTTGCCGACCTTTGCGCGAAGGCCTGGCGCGGTGCCCGCATCGTTGGTCAGGCACTCCGCCGTGGTGGGTCGCATGGCTTGCCGCTTGTTGATCTCCGGCATCGCGCGGCCACGGTCCTTGAACCATCGATCCAGCGCGGCGAGCGATGGCTGGTCGAGCACCAGTGGCGCACCGTCGCCGATCGCCTCACGCAAGGCGTCACGCGTCAGGTCGTCGTCGGTGGGACCGAGGCCGCCAGTGACCAGCACGATCTCCGCCGCGTCCGCCAGGGCGCGCAGCGCCCGTGCCTGCGCCGAAAGTTCGTCGGGAACGATCCGGAACTCCACGCAACGAACACCTCGATCCGCAAGGCGCCCGGCGAGCCAGCGCGAATTGGTGTCCTGCGTCTGGCCGAGCGTGAGTTCGTCTCCGATGGAGAGGATGGCTGCTTTCATGGGTGTGGGGTCGAGCGGTTGACGATCGCGTCGTAGTTGTCCTCGAAGAACGGGAGCCAGAGCGCCCGCAACGCCTCCGCCGGTCGATCCTGCGGGTTCCACAGGGCTTCGCCCGACCAGCCCCCCCGGATCCATCCGCGCTCGATCGACTCAAGGGAAGCGGGATCGCCCACATTCAGCGTGCCTTGCGGCGACGGGACCATGGGCAACGCGTCGAACCGCTCCAACATCGCCTGCAGCGCCGCATCCTGCACGTCGGCGGCCATCACCAGTCCGCCTCGCTCCCGCGGATAGGCCGGATGCGACACGATCACCCGCCACGCGGCGCGCAACGCCTCCTGCGACTCCATCGCCATCGCACCGAACAGCGCGAGGAGCACCGCGCGGCTGCCCGCCGCACGATGTGATGGCGCACTCGCGTCCCGGAACGGATTCACGGGATCGACGAAACGATCCGCCTCCTGCTCATAGAGCGCGCGCATGATCGGCATGCGGTGAAGCGCCCACCATCGCGGGCCACCCACGCTTCCCACCGCGAATTGCCAGAGCCGCTGCGCGTCTGGAGTCAAGCAGAACGTGATGAAGCGTCGCGCCATCTCGGGATGGGGCGGGTTGCGAAGCATGGCCACTGGATCGGGATCCATGGCGCTCTCATTCGCAGGCACCGTGAAACGTACGCGGTCACCGTGACCGGCTGCGGCCACCACCTGCGCTTCGACGCGCGCGTAGAAGTCGATCGCGACCGCCATGGCCGCATCGCCGGATGCGACATCGAGCGGTCCACGCGTTCCGCTGGGCGCGAAGGTGCGCGCGTTCGCCGCAGCCCGGCGAAGAATCGCGATCCCCCTCCGCCAGCCCACGCGCTGCACGATGTTGTCGAAGGCGGCCAGCACGCTGCCGGACTGCGACAGATCCACCATGGTGAACCATCCCAGCAGCCGAGCGTCGGAGACATCGGCCCATCGCGTGGGTGGCGGAACCCCAAGCCGATCCAGGACCGGGGCGTTCCACACGATTCCAAAGGTCGAGAGCGCCACGCCGTACCACCATCCGTCGGCGTCGTAGAGTCGTTGCCCCGCGAGGTCCGGCTGCGGATAACACGCGGCCAGCACGTCGGCCGGAAGCACGACCGGCTCCAGCACGCTCGCGGTGCGCGTCTGGCCGCCCACGCGCACCTCGACCGGCCGCTTCAGGGTCTCGAACTCGTAGCTGCCGCCGCCCAGCAGCACGTCGGCATCACCTCCCACGGGCAGGCCCTGACGCAACCGTGCCTCCCATGCACTGGTGAGCAATCGGCGGATCTCCACGGCGCCACCGGGCGCGCTCCAGATCACGCGCGCGCGCGTGCCGAAGCGGCGCTCGTGCCACAGGGCAAACGCCTCGCCCAGCTCGTCACGGATCTGCTCGGTGCTTGGCGTGATCACGATCACTTCGGGACCGGATTCGACGGCCGCGCGATGCGATGCACCGCCACGAACGAGAAACGGAAGCGCGATCAGCGCAAGCAGCGCCAACGCGTACGGGGTCAGTCGTCTCACGCCGGGACTCGAGACGCGAGCGCCCCAGCGAGCTGCTCGCACAAGTCACGCGCCGCGACGCGCACCGCGTCGGTCCATGCCCCCGGCCCTGACGCGTAGATCACCGAGCGACTGGCCGTGACCAGCGCGCCCTCGCCCCGTGCGTCGAAGCACGCCAGCACGTCGTCCAATCCGCCACCCTGCGCACCGAACCCCGGCACCAGGAACGGGGTGTGCGGCATCTGCGCGCGAAGACGAGCCGCGTCGGCGGCCTTCGTCGCGCCCACCACGCCGCCGAGCGCACTCCATCCGGACTCGCCTCGCCATGCCTCGCCCTGCGCCGAGGTGAACGCGCCGACCATCTCGGCCACGGTGCCCCCTGCGGCCATCACCGGCGATTGCACCACGTCGCCCGACGCGTTGCTGGTTCGCACAAGCCCGAAGACCCCGAGCCCGAGCTTGAGAAACGGATCGAAACCGTCCGCGCCCAGGTAAGGACTCGCCGTGACGAAGTCACACGCCAACGGACCGTTCGCCGCCGCCGCATAGTGCTCGCTGCTGACGCCGATGTCGCCACGCTTCCAGTCCAGGATCACCAGAAAGCGACCGCGCGCCGCGTGCAGGCAACGCTCCAGTGCCGCGACCCCCGCGCTTCCGTGGCGTTCGAAGCACGCCGACTGAAACTTGACCGCGGCCGCATGCGGCTCGACGGCGTCAAGCAGCGCCATGCACCATGCCTCGATGCGTGCGATCGGCGTCACACCCTTCACGGCCGATGGAAGCTTCTCGAGCACCGGGTCGATGCCGATGCATGCGGGACCACCTCGCGCGCGAACCCACCAGCGCAGCGCGTCGCCCGGATGTCCAGGAGGCTTCATGCGCGAAATCCTACCGAGGCCGCTACGATCGCCCCGTGGATCATTTCGACGCATCCGAGCCTGCGCCGCGCGCCCTCCATCTGGATCGGCAGCGTGGCTTGCACGTCACGTTTCATGACGGCACCGTGGCTTTCCTGTCGATCGCGCTGCTGCGGAGGATGAGTCCAAGCGCCGAGGCACGCGCCGAACGCGAGGCGATGGCGAAGAACCCGCTCCACGTGCTTTCGCCGCGTCATGCTGGCGCTGGACCTCTTGCCGCCACCACTGCCGAGCTGGTCGGCAACTACGCGGTACGCATCCGCTTCAACGACGGCCACGACACGGGGCTGTACGGATGGCAGCTGCTGCGCGAACTGGCGACCTCTGCGCCCTCCGCACCGGATGGCACAAGTCCAACTCCCTTGGGCAGTTGAAACATTGCGCGAAGCGCTCCGCACTGCGACGGAACGCCTCTCACACCAAACATTCACGATTGTGCGCCGCCGGGGCCGATATCGGTGTACCGCCCATGTGGGTGGCCAACCAAGCATCTTTCTCCCCTCCGCCCCGCCGATTTCTTTACATCGGCGGGGTTTTCACATGTGGACTCTCCGCGTGGTAAGCCACGCACATGCTCCTGCGCTCCCTGCTTCTCTCGACACTCGCCCTCGCCGCCGCCACGCCACCGCCGTTCGTGCGCGAGGGGCCAGCCGCGATCGACGAGCAGGTCACGATGCTTGGATCACCGGATCGCACCTTCCGCATCGCGATCCTGCCCGACCGCACCACTGGTCGTGACTGGGGTCTTCCCTATCTGGAGGCCGCGGTGCGCGACCTGAACCGCATCCGCCCCGACGCGGTCTTCACCGTGGGCGACATGATCCAGGGCTACACGCGCGACGAGGCGGAATGGGATCGGCAGGCGAACCAGTGGAAGTCGATCACGAGCGCTCTCGACGCCCCGCTCTTCCCGGTGGCGGGCAATCACGACGTGCTCTCGGGCTCGCGTGTGGCGGGCGACTCGGCCTTCGGCGACCGCTATCTGCGCACATTCGGTCCGCTGAAGTACATGGCCGAACTGGACGGCGCCAGCGTGATCGCGCTCTTCAGTGACGAGAGCTTCGGCGACGGTGGCGTGAAGCTCTCCGACGCGCAGATCGGCTGGCTGAAGAACTGCCTGGAGCGCGCGAAAGCGCGTGGCAAGCCGATCCTGCTGCTGATGCACAGGCCGCTCTGGCGCACCGAAAGCGTGAAGTGGTTCGAGCGCGTGCATCCGGCGCTGGTGGAGGCGGGCGTGGACGCCGTGATCGCGGGACATTTCCACAGCATGCAGCACGACGGCGCACGCGACGGCGTGCAGTACGTGATCGTCGGCACCTGCGGCGGCAGCATCGACCAGCACCCGCTGGCGGGCCAACTGCAGCATCTCTCCTTCGTGCAACTGGAGCCGGACGGCACGCTTGAACTCTTCCATCAGCCCGTGGGACTGACGCTGCCTGCGGACTTCGTGGTGCGCGAGGATCAGGACCGGGTGTACGCGCTGCGCGAGAGGCCCGGCTCCCTGAAGCTGCAGGGCACGCTGCCAGATCCCGCCGAGGCAAGCGCGCCGCTTTCCGGCGAGATCACGCTGCAGGTCACGAATCCGCTTGATCGACCGATCGAGGTGGACTGCCGCCTCTGGACCGAGCCCGAGGCGTGGCCCGTCGACGGCGAACTGTTCATGAGTCGCACCGCGATCGACGCGTTCAATCCGTTCACGGTGGATGCCAAGACCGACTACCGGCTCGATCCCGTGCCCGCGCTCTTCACGGTGCCTGCGCGCGGCAGCGTGTCCGTTCCGATGAAGTGGCACTGGCCGCGCGCCCAAGGCCCGGTCGCCCCGCCCACCATCGTGGTGCGCGAACGCTTCACCGACAGCAAGGGCCGTGTGGTTCCTGTCTATCAGTGGCTCCGTCCCGCCGTGCGGCGAACGCTCACCGCCGACGGCTCCGCGTGGCCCATGCATGCCTGGTCACCCTCGCCCTACGACACGCTGGAGGCGGATCCGATCGTCCGCATCACGCACGATGCCACCACCAAGACGCTGGTGGTTCGCACCGAGGTGGCCGATTCCGTGTCCGCGAAGTCCGCGCCCGGCGACAGGGCCAGGGGCGATCGTCGCGTCCGCGACCCGGGCGCCGACGCGGTGAAGGTGATCTGGACGGACGCCGAGGGGGATGGATGGGCGATCGCTGAGCCTTTCACGCCCGAGGTTTCCGCGAGCGCGTCGGCTCGGGCGCCGCAGGTGACATCCGGCTCGTTGCCAGGCGGTGGCTGGTGGGCCGAACTCCGAATTCCCGTCCCCGCAGGACCACCCTCCAGTCTGAATGTGGGGGTCGCCGACAACGACAACACTTATCACACGCAGTGGCGTTGGCTCGCGCCGACCGAAGCGCCCGCTGCGTTGCGCACGATCCCCACGCCTTGACGGAACACCCCTGCAACGGATTCAATGTGAGGGCGGCCCAACCGCCGCCAAGGAGAACCCGATGAACCGAATCGCCATCGTCGCCGCCTGTCTCGCCGCGCTGACCCTCGCCGCCTGCGGCGACGGCAAGAAGCCCATGACCGTGAAGGACAAGACCAACGTCAAGCCCATCGAAGTCGGTGGTGGCGCCGAGAAGGGCGTGCAGGAAGGCGCGGATCCGAACGCCTCGAAGCCCTGACGCGGACTTCAACTCGCGTTCCAGCCCGACTCCTGCGCCTTGCGGCGCACCCACTCCAACGCACCCGTGCTGACGCGGTGTTCTCCCGCGTTTGTGTGCGCGAGATGCTCCTGGATCGCCGCGTAGATCAGACGGCAGGCGCGGCGTGGCGTGCCCTCGCGCTCAAGCGCCTCGGACAGGCGCGCACGGCCGACGGATGGATCGAAGAGATCCTCCACACGGATCGGCTTGCTGCCCGAGCGGGCCGCCACTGCCAGTCGTGCATCGCACAGTTCGGCGAGCATCGCCCCAGTCCACTGCAGGCGCTCGATGAGGTTCTGCTTGTCCAGCCGCGCGCCGCGATGGAACGTGCTGTCCTCGCGGGCGGCCACCTCGCCCAGCTCACGCGGCAGCAGCAGCTTCACCGCCAGGCCCGGCTGCTGCAGGAAGCGGCTGGAGAGCAGCGGCCACACGAGATTGCGCATGCGCCCAGGATCCCCCGCCACGCACGCGGGCTCGTCCACGCGGTCGATCAGGAGCGTGATCGCTCCGTAGCCGACACAGTGCAGCACGCGCGTCAACCGATCCAGCATGGCGAAGCGAAGATCCTCGCCACGATCCTGCGGAAGCGAGGTGTCGAGGATCTCCAGCGGCAGCAGATGCAACGATCCGCGCCAGCTTGACAGCTCGCGCTGCAGCACGCGGATGGAGCGCGAGAGCCGGCGCGACGCGCGCGACACCCGCGCCTTGCGCAGCAGCCACGCCCATGCCGTCAGCAACCCGCCAAACGCGAACAGCGCCGCGGGCGCCAGAAACGAGTACTTCGGTGGATGACCTGCCCCAAGAAGCCCCGTGACCGCGGCGAGTCCGAGCAGCAGCAGTGTCCAGACTCCCGCAAGCGTGGCTCCGCTGGAGCCTCCGAGTCGCATCGCGCTTCGCGTCCGCCGCGTGCGGCGCACCGCGGCCGAGGGATGGTCGTAGATCGCCTGCAGGATCAGCAGATCGCGACGCACCGACACCGGCGCACCACGCAGCGTGCGACGCAGACCCGAAGCGCGAAGCAGATCCGCTCCGGGCTGGTCGAGGACCTGATCCACCAGCCGCGGCAGCACGCCGTGCAGGATCGCGTCGACGTGATCCGCCAGCCGAAGGCCCTCGAGCGCCTGCCCCGGCTCGCGCAGGCCGTCGTGCCTCGCGATCGCGTGCAGCATGCCGTCGAAGTCGTCGTGATCCACCACGAGCACGCGGTCACTCTTGTGCTCCCGGTTCCATGTCTCGAGCGCACGCTCCATCTGCAGGCGCAGCGCGGTCTTGCCCGAGCCCCGCTCGCCAAACACGACCGTGGGCGAGGGATGCGCGGGATCCCCCAGGATCTTGGCGAAGTCCGGATGCCGCCACGCCTCGGTGGCACGCCCAAGAACGGCGTCCTGCACCGCGTCCTCGGCCGCGAACGGGTTCACGGCAAGGCCATGACGCTCCAGGAATTCCTCGGCGTTCATCGCGACGCCCCACGCATCAGTGCGCCACCCGCTTGCCGAGGATCGGGCTCAGCGTCTCCACCATGCGCGCGGTCGTCGCGGCACTGGCGCTCTCCAGATTCAGGCGCAGCAGCGGCTCGGTGTTGCTCATGCGCACGTTGCACCACCAGTCGCCGGCATCCAGACTCAGGCCGTCGAGCTCATGCGCCTTCGCCTTCGGCCAGGCCTTGCGAAGCGCCTTCAGCGCACCCAGTTTGTCCTCGTTCTCGAAGTTGATCTCGCCGCTCTGCGCGAACCGGCGATACGGCTTCACGAGCGCGCTCAGCGGCTTGCCCCCGGCCTCGACCAGCGTGTTCAGCGCCGCCACGAAGGCGCGCGCGCCGCTGTCGGTGTTGAACATGTCCTGGAAGTAGAAGTGGCCGCTGAGCTCGCCGCCGATCGGCGCGTCGGCCTCGGCAAGCTTCGCCTTCATGAACACATGCCCCACGCGGCTTTCCACGGGCACGCCGCCGGCCGCGCGGATCGCCTCGGGCACCGCGCGGCTCGAGCGCAGGTCGTAGACCACGCTCGCGCCGGGGCGCGCCTTCAGGGAACTCCCCACCATCGCGGCCAGCAGCAGGTCGCAGCCCACGGGCTCGCCGTGCTCGTCGACCACCATGCATCGATCCGCGTCGCCGTCGAAGCACACGCCAAAGTCAGCCTTGGCCTTCACGACGCCGGCGCGCACCTGCGACAGGTTTGCCTCCACGAGCGGATTCGGCTCATGCACGAATTCACCGGTCGAGTTGTCGAAGTTGATGCGCTCGATCTTCAGTCCCTTCACACCGTCGAAGACCTTCGGCACCATCGTTCCCGCCATGCCGTTGCTGGCGTCGATCACCACCTTCAGCGTGCGCGAACCGTCCAGCAGGCGCGGATCGAGCCGTCGAAGCAGATGCTCGCGATAGGGCTTCGACAAGTCGCGTGCCTCGCGATGACCGCCGCGCGGATCGAGCTTCTCGCGTTCCACCAGCGCCGCGAGCCGCTGGATCTCGGTCAGACCCGAGTCCTGCCCGACCGGCTTCGCCTTGGCGCGGCTGATCTTGAAGCCGTTGTACTCGGCGGGATTGTGGCTCGCTGTCACCTGCACGCCACCGGCGCATCCAAGATGGTTGATCGCGAAATACACGAAGGGTGTGTCGACGAGTCCAAGGTCGAGCACGTCGGCACCGAAGTCCTGCATGCCCTGCATCAGCGCATCGCTGAGCGCGGGGCTGCTCTTGCGCATGTCGCGCCCGACCGCGATGTGGCGGCTCATCGGATCGTCGTGGCCTGCGGCGCGCGCCTCGCCCAGCAGCAGTTCAGCGGTGCCGTAGCCGATCTGCCACGCCAGCTTCTCGTTCAGCGGCTTCGGATAGGTGGCGCGGACGTCGTAGGCCTTGAAGACTTTCGCAAGCATGGAATCGGGCTCCACACCCCGAATTCGGGGTTTCGGCGATGCTACTAAAGGCGGCGCGACCCATTGCTGCCCACGCCGGCACCGGCTAGACTCGCCGATTCGCCCGGCTCGACCCTGTGTCAACCGGCCGACGCCCTCCACGCGCCGTGGACGGAGGGCGGTACTCGGGTCTCACCACGTGGCGAACCCACCCCAAGACCAAGCGCCCTGTCGCGGCCCGATCCACGGTCGACCTCCGCCGGTGTCGCTGCTGATGAAGAGACGAAAGGATCCCTCTGATGTCGTCACTCGCCAAGGAACTCGTGGAGTCGGGCATCCACTTCGGCCAGCGCCGGAGCAACTGGAACCCCCGCATGGCTCCGTACATCCACACCACGCGTAACCAGGTCCATGTGATCGACGTGCGCGAGACCATCAAGGGCCTCCTGCTGGCCAAGCGCTTCATCCAGAAGCTCGTGGCCGAGGGCAAGGACGTCTGCTTCGTCGGCACCAAGCGCCAGGCGCGCGGCTCGATCGAGGCTCGCTGCGGCGAGGCGAAGATGCCGTACGTGACCGAGCGCTGGCTCGGCGGCACGCTGACCAACTTCCGCACGATCCGTGACCGCCTGCGCCGTCTCGAGGAGCTGGAGTCGCTGCAGCAGTCGGGCGAGATCCGCAACTACTCCAAGAAGATGGAGAGCCAGCTCACCCGCGAGCAGAAGAAGATCTTCCGCAACCTCAACGGCATCCGCGGCATGACCAAGCTGCCGGGTGCTCTGGTGGCGATCGACACCGGCCGCGAGGTGAACGCGCTTCGCGAGGCCCGCAATCTCGGCATTCCGACCATCTGCCTGATCGACACCGACGGCAACCCGGAACTCGCGGACATCCCGATCCCCGGCAACGACGACAGCATGCGCGCGATCGACATCGTGGTGCGTGAGTTGTGCGTGGCGGTGGCCGAGGGCCGTTCGCAGCGCTCCGAAAGCGCCGCCACCAGCGGCGATCGTGAAGGCGAAGGCATGCGAGGCGACGCCGCCGCGGAGACCGCTCCCGCCGGCCGCCGTCGCAGCAGCCGCAGCCAGTTCCGCGCCCGCGGACGCGCCGAGGACAGCGACATCGGTTCGGCCCAGCGCGCCGAGACCGCTCCCGTCGAGAACGCCTGATCCAGCCTGCGGGCTCGCCGTCGGTTCGGCACCCCCGCACCTGCAAGGAGACATCGCATGACCACCGTGCAAGTGAACCCGAAGGACGTGATGGCCCTGCGTCAGCGCACCGGCCTCGGCATGATGGACTGCAAGGAGGCCCTCGCCCAGAACGGCGGCGACATGGCCAAGGCCGAGGCCTGGCTTCGCGAGAAGCTCAAGGGCAAGATGGACACGCGCACCGATCGTGCCGCCGGACAGGGCTGCATTTCCGTGTGCATCGAGAGCGGTCGCGCGAGCATCTGCGAGCTGCGTGCCGAGACCGACTTCACCGCCAAGAACGACGAGTTCCGCGCGATGGCCTCGGCCGTGTGCAAGCTCGCCTGCGAGCAGTCAGGCGAGGTGAAGGCGACCGCGCCGATCACCGCGCGCATCGACGAGATCCGAATCAAGACCGGCGAGAACGTCTCGCTGGGTCGCGGCGTCTGCCTGCAGGGTGGCAACTTCGCCAAGTACGTGCACCATGACGGCCGTCTGGGCGTGCTGCTGCAGTACGAGGGCACCATGCCGGACGCGCTGGCCGTGGGCATCTGCCAGCACATCGCCGCAAGCGTGCCCACCCCGCTGGCGGTCGACGAGAGCGGCGTGTCCGCGGACACGCTGTCGCAGAAGCGCGCCGAGGCCGAGGCCGAGGCGAAGGCCACCGGCAAGCCCGAGCAGATCGCGGCCAAGATGGCCGAAGGCAAGCTGCGCAAGTTCCTTGAGGAAGTCACCCTGCTCGGCCAGCCCTACGTGCGCGACGACAAGAAGCGCGTGAAGGAAGTGCTGCCCGCGGGCGTGCGCATCCTGAAGTTCGTGCGCATGACGGTCGGCGCCTGAGCGTCGCCGGAATCAGGATCGAGCCATCAGGGCCTTCGTCGTGATCGCGGCGAAGGCCCTTTCGCTGTCCTGCACGCTGGCGGGCGGTCGCGAGCCCTCGGCCACCGCACGGTAGAGATCCGCAAGTGCCCATGCCTTCGTCGCCTCGTCGGACTCATGCCGCGGGACCAGATGCAGGTGCACCTGCCGATGCGCCTCGGCGAAGGCGAGCAGATACACGCGCTGGCATCCGGTGACGGCGCGGATGGCCGCGCTCACCCGATGGATGTGTTCACCCATCATCCGACTCTCGTCCAGGGTGAGTGCATCCAGCGTTGGGCATGGTCGTGCCAATTCCAGCACGCACCAGCCCGCCACCGGACACGGCGCCGCGTGCGGCTTCAGGAACCAACCACCGGGCAGATCGACCCGCGCGCTCACTTCTCGCCCTTCGGACCGCCGTCACTGCCCATGTACTTCTCGCGGATCGCCTGCTCCAGGTCCACGCCGCTGATGTTGGCGAGCGTGGTGAGCCACGCCAACACGTCGGCGAACTCCTCGCGCAGATTGGCAGGATCGGGCTTGCCGCGCGCCGCGTTGCCCAGCGCATGCGCCAGCTCCCCCACCTCCTCGGTGAACCACAGGAACGTGCCTGCGGCGCCACGGGCGTTGTCGCTGGCGAAGTAGCGGTCACGGATGTGCTGCTGGAACTCGGCGATGCGCATGACGCGCAGGCTAGCGCGAGCCCCGGAAGCGAAACGCCCCGGCCACTGGGGACCGGGGCGAAGCGTCCTCGGCGCGACTCGAACGCGCAACCTCTGCCTTCGGAGGGCAGCGCTCTATCCATTGAGCTACGAGGACGAGCGAGAGGCGGAGTCTAGCAGCACGCGGAATGCGTTCCCACGCGCGACGCGACCTCCTACGCTTCGCCCATGCGCGCGTGGCTTCTCACACCGGTCGGACGGTTCCGCCTGATGGCGATCGCCGAGGCATGGTCGTGGGCCGGGCTCCTGCTTGGCATGCTGTTCAAGTACGTCGTGGTGAAGAATCCGATCGGCGTGCAGATCATGGGCCCCGTGCACGGCGTGCTGTTCGTGCTCTATGTGGTGTTCACCATCGAGGCGATGGTGCATCTTCGAAAGCCGCTGTGGGTGCTTGTGATCGGCTTGCTTGCGGCGATCCCCCCGTTCACGACCTGGCCCTTCGAGCGCTGGGTCCTTCGCCGATAACGAGGGTCGGAGGTCGTTCCCAGCCACTTGCAGCCCCAAGCGCACCGCGACGCAGCGGCTGCTTATGCTCGCCCCCTTCATGCCGCGCGACGACCAGGCCCAGCCGCCCACGATCCAGGAACTCGCGCGCGAACTCGACGCGCTCGCCGCGAGGGGACAGGTCACCCGCGAGTTCGACGCGCACGGCGAATCCACCTTCACCGCGGCACGTCCCGCGTCACTGCCCGCGCTGATGGTGCTGTCGTTCCTCTGCTCCCTTGGCACAGGCTCACTCTGGACGGGACTGCCCTTCGTGGCGGAGCATGACTTCCACTTCACCAAGAGCGAGAACATGTGGCTGGCCGTCGCGGAGTCCGCGGTCTACGCGGTCGTCGCGTTCGGCAGTGGAAACCTGCTGAAACGACTGGGCGCCGTCGCGGCGCCGCGCACCGTGCTTGGCGGAATCCTGGTGTTCACGCTGGCCATGTGCCTGCTCACGCTCACCGGATCCGTGGCGGCCCTGATCGCCACGGCCTTGGGCGTGAGCGCCGCAAGCGCGATGATGTGGCCGATCGTGGAGAGCTACCTCTCGTCAGGTCGCCATGGCCACGCGCTGCGATCCGCCGTCGGCGTGTTCAACATCGTGTGGACCACCGCCACCGCCGCGGGACTGGTGCTCATGGGACCGGTGTTCGCGACGGACTACTCGCGCATCGCGATCGTGGCGATCGGTCCCGTGTGCGCGCTCGCGATCGTGTGTCTGCCGTGGTTTCCGGCCAGCCCGCCCCCGCATCTGGAGGACGGCCTGCCTCCAGCCGTGCCACCGGTGTATCGCCCGCTTCGATCCGCAAGTCGCGCGCTGCTTCCGACCAGCTACCTGCTCATCGGCACGATCGGACCGATGCTGCCCTACATCACGGGCAACATCGGCATCGCACCCGAGTGGCAGACGCCCGTCTCGAGCACCTGGCATGCCGTGCGCGTGCTGGCCATGCTGGCGATGTGGCGACTGGCCTTCTGGCACGGCCGCTGGTCGACGCTCGCCGTGGGCGGCGCACTGATGGCCGGTGGATTCCTGCTTGCGATGGGAGCAGGCACCGTGCCGGCGCTGATGATGGCGCTCGCGGCATTCGGTGCGGGCCACGCGGTCCTCTACTACGCCAGCCTGTATTACGCGATGAGCGTGGGACACGCCGAGGTCGACGCCGGCGGCCATTTCGAGGCGCTCATCGGCGTGGGGTACATCAGCGGACCGATCGCGAGCCTGGTCGGCATGTCGCTCGCGGGCGAATTCGGCGCGCGCGGGCTCGTGCTGGCGCTCGCCGCGGTGGCATCGACGCTCGCCGCGCGCGAGTGGCTGCGGTGGCGGCGATCCGCCGTCGCCCGCTGAGCGTCACTCCACCGGTCCGGCCTTCGCGTTGCACGCCTTCAGCGCCGCCAGCGCCGCCTCGCGCGCCTGTGCATGATCCACGATCGGCGCCGGATAGGCCGGCGCGGCCATCGGCATCTCCCACGGACGGTGCACCATGTCGGTCGGCAGCTTCGCGAGCTCCGGAACCCAGTGCGTGACGTACGCGCCGTCGCCGTCGAACTTCTCGCCCTGCAGCGTGGGATTGAAGATGCGGAAGTAGGGCGCGGCGTCGGCGCCGCATCCCGCGCTCCACTGCCAGCCCAGCGTGTTGCTTGCAAGGTCGGCGTCCACCAGCGTGTCCCAGAACCAGTCCGCGCCATGCAGCCAGTGCTGCCGCAGGTGCTTCACGAGGAAGCTGCTCACGCTCATGCGCACGCGGTTGTGCATCCACCCTGTGTGCAAGAGTTGACGCATGCCAGCATCGATGAGCGGATAGCCCGTCCGCCCCTTCTGCCACGCCTGCAGGTTCCGCGCACTTTCCTGCCAGGGGAAATTGCGGAACTCGGGCCGCAGCGGATCCTCGGCGGTGCGCGGGAAGTTCGCGAGCACATGCCAACCGAACTCCCTCCATCCGAGTTCCGCCCGGAACTTGTCCGCATGCATGCGAAACGACTTGTCCTTGCCCTCCATCCGCGTCTCCACCGCATGCCACAGCCGGCGCGGTGATACCTCGCCCCACGCCAGATGCGGGCTGAGCATGCTCGTGCCCACCTGACCGGGCACGTCACGCCCTTGGGCGTATCCGCCGATCGGTCCGTCCAGAAACACCTTCGCGCGCTTGGCGCCACCGGCCTCACCGGGCGTCCACGTTTTCGCCAGACCCGCGTCCCACGCGATGCGCGGCTTCAATCCAAGTGCGTCCACCGTCACGCCTGAGGGCCACGATGCGGGCGCGGCCAGCGCCTTCGGCGCGGACTTCGGTTTCGCTGGCACCTCGCGTGCCAGACAATTCCGCCAAAAGGGGCTGAACACCTTGTAGGGAACGCCACTGCCCGTGCGGATCTCGGCCGGATCGAACATCAGGCTGCCAAGAAAGACATGCGTCGAGATGCCCGCCGCGCGGCATGCCTGCTCCACGCGTTCCTGCTCCGCGACGGCCCACGGCTCGAAGCGCCGTCCGAGGGCGATCGACGTGGCACCCGTCGCCTTCGCGATCTCGATCAGCGCGACTGCGGGGTCCTGCGCACGGATCACCAGACGCGAACCGACCGCGGCCAGCGAGGCCTCCAGTGATCGCAACGAACGGTCCAGCCACCACCGGCCGGCTCCTCCCGGTGCCCACCGTCCCGCCCCCTCTGGGTGCCAGCAGAACACGGGCACGACAGGCTCGCCTGCGGCGCCTGCGAACGCGACCGCCGGCTGGTCATCCAACCGAAGGTCGTTGCGAAACCAGACGACCGTCCCGGCCATTCAGTCCTCCACCTTTCCGAGTTCGAACGCGAGCGCCTGCTCCAGACGCGGGTGCTCGAAGCGGAATCCCCGCTCGATCAGCCGCTTCGGCTGCACAAAGGCGCCGCGCAGCAGCAGTTCACGTCCCATCTCGCCAAAGAGCATGCTGACCACCGCGGCTGGAAGCGGCGCGAACGCGGGCCGACGCATCACCCGCCCGAGGGCCCGACCGAACTCCGCATTGGAGCGTGGATCCGGCGCCACCGCGTTCACCGGTCCCTGCAGCGACTCGTCGCGCATGCAGTGCATCACCGCTCCGATCAGATCGTCGAGCGAGATCCAGCTCATGCCCTGACGGCCACTTCCGACGGGACCACCAAGACCCAGCGAAAACGGCGTGCGAAGCTTCGCCAGGACACCTCCCGCACCCGCCATCACCAGTCCGATGCGAAGGTGCACCACGCGAATGCCGGCCATTTCCGCGGGCCGCGTCGCCTCTTCCCAGGCCATGCAGATCTCGGGCAGGAAGCCACGCCCCGCGGCGCTGCTCTCGTCAAGCGGTTCGGGACCGCGTGAACCGTAGAAGCCGATGGCGCTGGCCGCGATCAGCACCTTGGGCTTGTGTGGGAGAGCCGCGAGCGCCTCGGCGATCTGACGGGTTCCCTCGACTCGGCTGTCACGGATCGCGTTCTTGCGCTGGGCGCTCCATCGACCGTCGGCGATGTTCTCGCCGGCCAGATGCACCACCGCATCCACGCCATCCAGCATGTGCAGGTCGACCACGCCGCTTCGCGTGTCCCAAGCGACGTCCAGCCGCTCGGCACTTGGATGTCCTCGAACGATCCGACGGACCTGATGCCCGCCAGTCGAGAGAAAGGCGCAGAGCTGCCGACCCACGAGTCCGCTTGCGCCGCTCACCGCAACGCGCAACGCATCCGACGTCGAATACTCCTGATGCCGGCGAAGGTCGCTCGCCGTGCGTCGGTGTCGCCATGCGAACATGCGATCGAGATCCTTTTCGAGCAGCCGATTCCCAAGCAGCGCACCCACCTTGCCGCCCGGCGCGCGCCACGTGACATGGTCCTCCAACGCGCTGCGAGACGCGTCATGCGGCAGGAAACGGTGCTCGTGCACCCACGCCGCGAACGGCCCCTTCACCTGTCGATCGACGAACGATCGCCCGGGTTCAACGCGCTCATGTCGCGCAAGCCAGCGGATCGTGAGCGGACCCTGGCGGATCCGAAGCGTGACCGTGCTTCCATCCGCGATGCCTCCGCTCGCGCTCTCCACCCGCACGCGCTGCCACGGCGGCAGGAGGCGGTCAAGCGCGCCCGCATGGAAGTGCCATGCGGCGAGTCGATCCACGGGCGCTGGCATCAGGCTGGTTCGGGTCAGGACGGGCATGGATCGAACGCTACCCCAGCGGGAGGACGTCGGCGGGCACGATCGGCTTGCCATGGGCCAGCACCTCGCGCACATGCACGAACGTCGCCTGATCACGAGTCCGGCGCGCTTCCGGCCGCTTTCGCATCGACGCCAGCGGAAGCTTCAGGCGCGGATTCGACTTCAACGACGGCTCGTGACGCTCCAGAAACGCCCAGTACAGCGGCGTCACAGGACAGTCGCCCCCCGGCTTGAAGGCGCAGCCGGAGCAGTAGTCGCTCATTCGATCGATGTAGGCGGCACCCGCCACATAGGGCTTCGTGGTCATCACGCCACCCGCGCCGTAGGTGGCCATCGCGAGCACGTTCGGCTCGACCACCCAGTCCCACGCGTCCATGTAGGCGATCCAGAACCAGTCAGCCAGATCGCGCGCATCGATGTCAAGCAGCGTGGCGAGATTGCCAAGGACCATCAGCCGCGTGATGTGATGACTCCACCCCTCCCGCCAGACCGACGCGACGACCTCGTCGAGGCAGCGAAGACCGCTCGGCGCCCCCCAGAAAGCGGGCGGCACCGGCGCAATGGACCCAAGCGCGCGTGGCTGCGCACCGCCATCGACGCCGGCAGGCGCGGGGCCCGCAGGCTTCCACGGCCGGCCGCTCCAGCGTGCATAGCCCCCGTCACCTGGCGACGTCGCACTTGACCACGCGTCACGAAATCCATCCGTCTCCAGATGCACCCAACGCACGAACTCGCGCCAACCGACGATCTGACGGATGAAACCCTCCTTGGACTCGATCGGAAGATCCATCGCAAGCACGTCCTTCACCACCTGTCGCGCCTGATAGCGCTGCAGGTTCATCAGCGGGCTCATGCGCGTGTGAAACAGGCCGCGGCTCGAGAGGCTCATCGCATCCTCGTACGGCCCGAAGTGCGGAAGACACGCCTTCTTCGCCCAGGTCCAGAGCGACTCGCACTCGGCAAGCGTCGCGGGAATGGCCGCAAGATCAAGTTCCCCGGGGTGGGCGGCGTAGCGGCTCTCGATCTCCTGCTGAACCTCGCTTCGCAAGGGCGTCATCTTGAAACGTGGCGGCTCGGGCGCCGAGGGCTTGCCAGACCAGCTCTTGCGATTCTCGGTGTCGAAGCTGAGTCGGCCGCCAAGTGGCTCGCCCGCCTTGTCCATGAGCAGTCCCGTGCGCGTTCGATAGGCCCGGTAGAAGCTGTCCATCGACCACTGCTTGCCCCGCCTGCAACCGGCGAAGTCCTCGCGATGCGTCAGCCAGCCGTCATGGGGACGGACGTGCAGCGAACCCGCTGCGACCAGCGGCGCGAACTCCGCCCGCATGTCCCGTTCAGCCCATTCGGTCGCGGACAGCGAGCCATGTTTCGCGGAAAAGTCGCCGAGCAAGTCCACCATCGCCGCCTCACCCTGCAGCGTTCGCACCTCAAATCCCTCGCGCACGCACTCGGCGGCGAAACTGCGCTGCGCCAGCAAGATGGCCGCCACACGCATGCGGTGGTACGGTCTTCGAGAGAGCCACTCCCGGCTCTCGACCAGCACCACGCCATGCGAGGCCGGATCCGCGTCACGCATCGCACCAAGAGTTCGGTGCAACTGATCGGGCGCCACGAACACCCATGCGCGCGCTTGCGTCGGGGCGGATGCATGGACCTTTCGTGGCATGACCATGGCTTCGCCGCCGTGCGCGCCTCGGATGCGTGGCCGAGTATCCGCGAATGGCCTGCGGACCGATGGACCGATACGATTCGCGGCATGGATATCGACCATGTCATGCAGGATCGATTGCGGACGGCGGCGCGCGCCGTGGAGGCTCTGGGCTCGCAGCGCGAGCGCGTGGCGAACGCCTGCCGCCTGCTTGTCCAGACGCTGGAGCATGGCGGCACGGTGCTGACCTGCGGCAATGGCGGCTCGGCGGCCGAGGCGCTGCATCTGGCCGAGGAGCTCTCAGGGCGCTACCGGACGAACCGGCCTGCGCTCCGTGGCCTGTCGCTGTGCGCGGACCCGACCGCTCTGACCTGCATCGCCAATGACTTCGGTTTCGATCATGTCTTCGCCCGCCAGATCGAGGCGCTGGGTCGCGCGGGCGACCTGCTCGTCGTCTTCTCCACCAGTGGCAAGAGCGCGAACCTGGTCCGCGCGCTGCACGTGGCACGCGAGCGAGGCATCACCACGCTCGGACTTCTGGGCGGCGAGGGCGGCGCCTGCCTGCCGCTGTGCGACCACGCGATCGTGGTGCATGGCGTCGATGGCGCAGGCGTGCAGGAAGCCCATCAGATGATCCTGCACATCCTGTGCGAGGCCTGCGAGGCGCGGTTCGCCGCCGGAGTCAAGGCATGAGCGAGCGACAAGGGACGTGGGTCGGATCGCTGCTGGTTCGACTCGTCGTGCCGGCATGGCTGCTGACGGGGGCGGCGATCAAGTTGCAGGAGCGCAGCCCGATGCTGCTTCCCTCGCCCGTGCGCGACGCGCTGAAGGGCGTCGCCAACGCGATGGGACGCGGCAGCGAGGCGGACTTCGCGGCGTTCCTGGATGTCGCGTTGCGCGTGATCGTGTCCGGCGAGTTCGCGCTTGCCGCCGCGATGATCACGCTGCCGGCGCTCAGCCGACGCATCGCGATCCCCCTGCTCTCGCTCTTCGTGCTGATCCTGCTCACCGTGGTCGCCCGCGGCGAAGCGAGCTGCGGCTGCTTCGGCAGCAAGGGTCCGCCGCCATGGGCGGTTCTGGTGGGTGACGCGATCCTGCTTGGTCTGTGCCTCTGGATGAAGCCGGTCGTGACGCGCGGAAGCGTGGGAGGCTGCATCGCGCTGGCCGCGATGGGAACGGCGGTCGCCTTTGGCGTGCCCCCGAAGTCGACGATCGCCACGGCTCCGGTCGCACCCCCGGCGCCGGCGCGGTCAAGCACCCCCATCGTTCCCGAAACTCCTGCCGCACCACCGACCACCACGCAGCCACCGGCCGGGGCATCCGCGGCCTCCACGCTGGCTTGGCCCTCCGCTCCCGCCGCTCTGCAGCCCTACTACCTGCCGCAGTTCGAGCAATGGGTCGGCACGCGCCTTCGCGACCAGCCCGTGGCCGTGCTGATCAGCGGGCCGATTCCGTCGGACCTTGAGAAGGGCCGCTGGATCGTGATGTTCTTCCGCGAGGACTGCGAGCATTGCCACGCCGTCCTGGATCGGCACTTCTCGCCCAAGGTCCCGTTGCCCACGCTGCTGGTGTCGGTGCCCGACGCCGATCCCGCCGCGAGCCTGCCGAACCCCTGCTCGGAGTGCCAGCTTCGCACCCTTCCGAAGGGCCCGGACTGGGTCATCGGCACGCCGGTGCTGCTGTCGCTGCAGGATGGCGTCGTGAAGGGCGTTCTTTCGGGCACCGAGGCCGAGGACCCCGAGCGCGTCGAGGCGCTGCTCGCCTTCCGCTAGCGCTCCAGCCGGACTTCACGCGCACGCACCCAAAGCACCTCGCCGCGCGACTGGAAGCGACGTGGCTCCACTTCGGTGGAGCGGATCGCCGCGACCATGCGCTCCAGCGAGGCTTCGGACACAAGCGGCAGACGCATGCGCAACGCCTGGGCCAGGACTTCGCGCGGAGCCCGACGCAGCGCGGAGCGATCCCATGGACCGACACCTTGCAGCAGACGCCGGGCCCGCGACTTCAGCACCGACGCGGCACCGCGCACGCGCCGGGCCGCACGGCTCGCGCGAACGGCCGCGCCGGGCCGCAACGCCTCCAGCACCGGAAGAACGTCGTGCCGAAGACGGCCTCGTACGCGGGCTCGATCGGCGTTCGTCGGGTCCTCGCGCCACGGCACGCCCAGCCGCTCCAGCAGCGCGCGACATTCGGCCCGCGAGCGCTCCAGCAGCGGACGCAGCAGCGAAAGTCCGGGGGCAAGCGTCCGTCGCATCGGCATGCCTCCGACGGCCGCCGGCCCCGCCCCGCGAACGAGTCGCATGAGCAGGGTCTCCAACTGATCCTCGGCATGGTGGGCAAAGAGAATCGTGGAGGCGCCGGCGTCGTTGGCCGCCGTCACCAACGCGCCGTAGCGGGCGGCGCGCGCCCGCGCGGCGAGTCTTGCACCGGGCTGCACACGCACGCGCCTTCGATCACATCGCACGCCAAGCCACTGCGCCAGCGACTCGACGGCGTCGGCATCACCCGCACTCGATTCGCGCAGCCCGTGGTCCACGGTCGCCAGTCGCACGGTCCAGGCCCCACGGGGCGCGACCGCGACGGCAAGCACCGCAAGCGCCGTGGAATCCGCCCCGCCGCTGACGGCCACGACCACACGTTCCCCGCGCGGGACCGCCTCGAGCGCGCGATGCACTTCCCGCGCCAACGGGCTTCTCGACGCCGCGCGAAGGGCGCCGGCGCGATCCGGAAAGGTCGCCTGCAGCGTCGTCACGGCCTCGGGCCCGCTTCGGCGATCGCGGATCCATCGAAGGCGGACGCGTCCATCGGAAGCAGCTCGATCTCGGCCTGATACACGCCGGGCGCGGGCTCCTGCATGCGCCATGTCACGCGCCCCGCATTCCGCACCACACCCGCGAGCACCTCCAGCGTCTTCGCGCAGCCGCCGTGACGCGATCGCTCGCGCGCCCATCGATCCAGGCCGGCGGCCAGCGCGCCGCCATCCGCGCAACCTGTCCGCGTCCAGCGTGCCATCTCCTGCACCGGCTTCGCCGCGGGCTGGTCCTCGATCACCGAGACGACTCGATCCAGCCACGCGACATCCGATGCGTAGACGCGCCAACCACCGCCGACGGTGGGCACCGTACGGGCGTGCAATTCCGACGTGCCAAGGCACTCGAAGGCACCGAACGTCGTTTCGGCCATGCCGCGCTCATCGCAGTGACGCACGGCCTCGATCGGCAGTCGCGTCCGGTCGATCTGGCCAGGCAAGGGTCGGCCATCCAGTCGCGCCAGCGCGGCCGCGGCCTGATCCAGCATCGCGTCGTGGGCCCGGGTGCCGGCCTGCGCGTCACACAATTCCACGGCGACCGCGGCGGCGAACGCACCCTCGCCGTCGCTTCGCGGCCCGATCAGCACCGCCATCCGCGCACCACGCGTCCGATCGACGGCCGCGACCGCGTTACGCTCGGCACCATCGGCGCACCAGACCTTGGGCACCAGCCGTACAGGCATCGCCTGCATCCAGCACGCGATCGTCTCCTCGGGAAGCGCTTCGGGATCCACGATGGGCACCACCTCATCCTGCAGCACACCGAATGGCCGATCCTGCAGCGACGCTCGCATCTGCACACGCACGCGCGGACCTTCGTCACGGATGCTCCACACGGACACGCCCTGCGTCATCCGGTCATGGCGAAGCGCCACCGTGACGGCGCTCGCGTCGTCCTGATCCCAGCCCTGCGGGAGGGTCTGCGCGAAGTTGGGGGCTTCCGCCTCGCTGGCGATGCGCAACATGTCGCGCAGCAGTGGATTCTCGGCTCGATCGCTGATCAGCAGCCAATCGCCGCTCACCCTGCCCACCACGCCGAGTTGCGGCACTTCGAAGCGTCCGCCGCCGCTCATGCGCGCGCCCACCGACTTCAGGAGGTCGCATGCCTCGCGACCCTCCATCTCCAGCGCGAGCACCCAGCCACCTCCATTGCCGCCGCAGCCCGCGCGCACCACCAGCGACGCGTCGCGGCCGGCGCAACGCTGCAACAGCGCCTCGGGCGACAGTTCCGCCAGTCGCGCGGCGGCGCCCCATCGCTCACCCGCACCGATCGACTCGACCAGCGATCGAAGCCCCGCGCCAAGCGTCCGCATGCCCGCGGACTTTCCCGCGAGACCTCCGCGCACCTGGATCACCGCATGCACATCCGGCGGCGCCATGCGTGCGGCAGCCAACGGCGGCGCGGCGCCAGCCACCATGACCACCGACAGCAGCAGCGTGGCGAAGCCCATCACGTCTTCCCCCACGGCGCGATCGCCTCGCGGACCTGACGCGTCTGCGCGGGGGCGTGACGCACCGGCACCACGCGGCCCGGGTGCGACTCCGGGACGATCCACTCGGCGCCGCGACGGCCCACCTCGCCAAGATCGGTGCGCAACTCGCGCGCCCGGATCGCGTCGACGCCCAGCCACACGCAGACAACCAACGACACCGCCAGCGCGATGCGACGCATCCAGCGCGCGCGACGGATGAAGGTGCCGCCACGTGCAAGCCGGGCCATCACGCCCGCGCGAAGGTCACGCGCATCGCTCCGCTCGCTCGCAAGCAGACCCATGAGCCGGTCCAAGCGCTGCTCCTCGCGGCTCATCGCAGCACCTCCTCGGCCAACGCACTGTCCACGGCGTCACGGCGGATCAGCTCCAGCATGCGGCGCCGTGCGCGGAACAGATGGCTCTTCACGGTCCCTTCGGGCAGGTTCGACTGTCGGGCGATCTCGCCGACACCCCAGCCCTGCTGATGGAAGAGAAGCACCATCTCGCGCTGTGGACCGGACAGCACGTCAAACGCGCGATCCAGAAGCCTGCGAAGTCGCGTGCGTTGCTCCTGACGTGCCGCCAGCACCCCGGGCAACTCGTCACGTCCCCCGCGGCTCTCGACATGCTCGCTGTCGGGCACCGGGCGATGCTTGTTGAGGTGGTTCATCCAGAGCCGGCGGGCGATCGTGTACAGCCATGTGCTGAAGCGGAACCGATCGTCGAAGCGATGGAGGTTCCCCAGCACGCGCACGAAGGTTTCCTGGGCCAGGTCCTCGGCCAACTCGGGGCTTCCGCACAGCCTTTGCAGGAAGGCCTGCAGTGGCCCCTGGAAGATCCCGACCAGCGATTCCATGGCGGCCGCGTCCCCGCGTCGTGCGCGGCGCAGCAGCCGTTGCTCCACCTCGCGACTCGGCAGGGCCATCCGGGAATCGTACCCGTGATGGCCCTGCCGGTTTCGCGAATCCAGCCGTCGATCGTCTGGTTTTCAGGCCACCGCGCGCATGCGCGCAGGGCGTTCGGTGGCCGGCTTGGCCTGCGCCGTGGCGTGCGCCGGAGCCTGCAGCGTGCGAACCAGGTCCATCGGCGTGCGCGCGCTGCGGGAGACGCCGATGCTCTCGGCAAGCCCATCGGCCCGGTTGAAGACGCCCCCACCGACCGCGATCTCCATGTCCGGCGTGGCGCGGATCTCGCGGATCTGGTCCACCACGGCACGAATGCCCGGCGCGTCGCTGGCGCTGCTGGCGAACAGCACGAGGAAGTCGGGCTTGCGACGGCTCGTCTCCTCCAGGATCTCGTCGCCGGCGACGCCGCCACCCGCGAACTGCACGGCGAAGCCGGCGGCCTCGAGCAGATCGGCGGCCATCTGTCCTCCAAGATCCTCGTTCTCGCCGCTGCCGCAGAACAGCGCGACGCGCTTGCCGTTGCGCTCGCTGCGCACGTAGGCGAGCTGCATCTGATCCACCACCTGACGAAGCAGTCGCGTGGCGTAGTTGAAGCTGATGCGCTCGATCTGGTCGTGTCGGTTCAGCTTGTGAAGCGCCTCGTGGATCGGCCAGGCGACCTGCTCGGTGAAGTCCTCGGCGGAGATGCCCGAGCCAAGGGCGCGAGCCACGAGCGTGCGCACGGCGGCGCGGTCGCCCGACAGAAGCGAGGGGAGCATGGTTTCGACGGTCGTTTCGAAGCGGGTGGCGTTCATGGCGGTGTTCCGTGTCTCGTTCAGGCACCCGTGCGACTCCATCGCAGGCGGCCTTGGGTTGCTGGGCCGCGTTCCTCGCGGCGCGCTTTGTTTCGGCGCTTCCGAGGTGACCCTGCCAACGGGCAGACACTTTCTGTTATCGGAAGGAAACTTCGGTGTTATGCGACACCTGAGCGCCCTACCATCGCCCCATGGCCGAGCCTGCCGCGCCCAAGACCACCGAAACTGCGTGGAGCGACGAGCGGCTTGCCGCGAATCCGCATCAGGATCCGGAGAAGGCCCGACGCGTGCGGGAGATGTTCTCGGCGATCGCGCGCAGTTACGACCTGAACAATCGCCTGCACTCCTTCGGACTGGACCAGGCGTGGCGGCGCCGCACGGTGCGCGAGGTGATGCAGCGCATGGGCCGCGTCGATTTGGCTGGCGTTCGCGTGCTCGACGTCGCGTGCGGAACAGGCGACCTGAGCGAGGCCTTCGCGGCGCGTGGCGCGTCGGTCACGGGCGTCGACTTCACCCCGGCGATGCTGGACATCGCTCGCGCGAAGGCCTCGGACCGCCGACTCCAGAATGCCCCGACCTATCTGCATGGCGACGCGACGCGACTGGAACAGGCTGGCGCCTCCTGCGACGCGCTCACCATCGCGTTCGGACTGCGCAACGTGGGCGACACCGGTGCCGCGATGCGCGAGTTTCACCGCGTGCTTCGGCCAGGCGGCGTCTTGGCGGTGCTTGAGTTCGGCCTGCCGTCCTGGGCACCCGCGCGTTGGGCCCACCGCCTTTACACGGAACAGATCATGCCTCTCACCGCAACGCTGATTGCGCGCGATCGAAGCGGCGCCTATCGCTACCTGCCCCGGAGCGTGGACACCTTCCTCAGCCCCAAGGGCGTCGCCGCAGCGGCCTCCGCAGCCGGCTTCATGGAGGTGCGAACTTCCCACCTGACCTTCGGCACCTGCGCCATCACGACGGCCGTGCGCGGTTCCGTATGATCGCTCGCCGCGGATGCCCTTCGACGCCCTGACCTATGCGTGGACTCACCCCGAGCGTCTCGGCCCGGCGCTCTCGGGCCGCTTCGCGGCGGACGCGCTCGGTCCTTGGACGCGTCTTGACGGCAGCTTCGACCAACTTGCCGAGGCCGTGCAGCCGATGACCGCCGCGATCGTGTGCGGGCTGCGCGCCGACGCGATGGGCTTGCATGTGGACGCACGCGAGGTCGCCGACGCCGTCACCCGCGATCCGATCCGTCTGGGAGGTTTCGCGGGCATCGACCCGATGAGCGCGACGTGGCGCGACGAGCTTGAGCAGGCGATCGCCCTCGGTCTGCGCGGCGTGTGCGTGGCGCCGGCGGCGCAGGCCGTGCATCCCACGCATCCGCACGCGATGGAACTCTGGGACTTGTGTCAGCGACGCGGCCTTCCCGTGATCTCCGCGCCGCTGGGCACGAAGGTCGGCGCAGGTCCGATCGAGTTCGCGCGGCCGCTGGCATGGGACGAGCCTGCGCGTGCGTTCCCGAAGTTGCGCATCCTGATCGGCGGACTCGGATGGCCGTGGGTCGACGAGTGTCTGGCCATGCTCAGCCGGCATCCCAACCTGTTCGCCGAGACCAGCACGCTGGTGCCCACGCCGTGGCGTCTCTACGGGGCACTGCGCGACGCGTGGGCTCTGGGCGTGCTCGATCGCGTGCTGCTGGGAAGCGCGTTTCCGTTCGCGGAACCGGCGGCGGCCGCCGAGACGGTGCTGCGCGTGAACGCGTACGCGCCCATGCAGGGGCCGCGCATTCCGACACGCGAACTGCGGGGTCTGGTCGAGCGCGACTGCTTCGCCGCCTTGGGCACGCGCGGACCTCGGCTGAGTTCGGGCGTGGGGGCGGCGGCATGACGCGCCTGCTGCTGTGCATGTGCACGCTGCTGTGCGCCGGCTGCTACAACGTGCAGTGGCCGTGGACCAGCACCGAACTGACGACGTCGGGCCTTACCGACGAGCCCGTGAAGATCACCACCGCACCAACCGAGGCGTGGTACACGATCGAGGCGGCGCAGGTGAGCTACTACGCGACGGACATCCCGCTGGAGGAACTCGCGACGGGTGGCAAGCTGAACGGCCAGGTGGTCAACATCCAGGTGCTGTGGGAGCCGAAGCCCGGCATGACGCCGATCGAGCCCACGACCACCAACGTGTCGATCCGGCTCGTGGTGTTCGCCGAAGGTGAGGTGGGCGTGTATGGCGGAGGCGGCTTCGCGTGGCTGCGCGGCACCGCCGAGGACGGCGACATGGGACTCCTGCTCACGGGCAGCAACCTGTCGCTGATCGCGCGCACGAAGAATTTCGTCGACCTGCTCAGCCCGGCTGAGATGCTCGGCACCGTTCAGGCCAATCAGGACGACGCCAAGGCGCTCGCGATCCGACGCGTGGCGAGCCAAGCGGTCACGAACGCGCTGGGATCGGTGCGTTGGGTGCAGGCGCCGGCGCCGAGCCCCCATGCCGTGGCCAGCGCGCGCTGAGATTCACGCCGTCAAGGGCAGCAGCAGATCCGTCGCATGGGAGCGTGGCGCACGCGTGCCGGGCATCGGCTCGACCGCGACTTCGGTGTGCTCCCACGAGCGGGGATCGTCCAGGCGAATCGCGCCGAGTTCCACCTGGTGCACGATGTCCCAGGTGCCGACCTGCGCGTCGAACAGCAGCGCGATCGGCACAGGCACGCCTGACACGCCAGCCTCCTCGCGCAGTTCGCGACGCGCCGCGGCGCTTGGATCCTCGCCGACCACCAGCGCGCCCCCGCCCAGAAACTCCCACGCGCCGGCGTAGGTGAGACTGCTGGGCGCGCGGCGGCCCATGAGCCAGCCGCCCGCGGCACGCGCCACGCACTTCACGCCCAGAGGTCTCGCGGGCCCGGGTCGATCCGGATGCTCGCGACGCGCGACGGCCTGGAACCTGTAGGCAGCCTCCATCACGTGCAGCGTGACGCCACCGTGCCCATCGCGTGAATGCGACAGCACATGCCAGATCGCGCCGTCGTGCAGGTGCGGGTTGTCGTGACGCGCGGACTCGAAGGCGCGTTCGACGGCGTCAAGATCGACGCCCGGCGGGACCCATCGGCCAGGTTCCACGAGCAGCCGCGGAGGGCGACGCAGCGGGATCAGGCGGTCGGTCTCCACGGGAGCATTCTGTCCGATCTCGCGCGATTGCGATATCGTCGGCCCCATGGGAAACACCTCCGGCACCGACGGCGTGAAGCTTGCGCAGCCCCCCGGGCTCTTCCTGCTGTTCGTGGTCGAGATGTGGGAGCGGTTCAGCTACTACGGCATGCGTGCCCTGCTGGTCCTGTACCTGATCGCGGGTGCGTACTCGGTCAAGCTTCCCGATGGAACGGTCGCCGAATTCGCCACCAGCAGCGAGGTCGAGGTGACGACTTCGGAGGGGGTGGAAAGGGGCGTGGTCGCGCGCGTGTACGACGATGAGACCTCGGGCCAGAAGGTGCCCACCTTGATGATGAAGGTGGCGACTCCCGACGGCGGGTCCTCGAATCGAATGATGCCATTGGCCGGGATCCGCGGCGTGAAGGTGGATTCGCCCGGCAACCCGGGACCCGGATGGAACAAGGAGAGCGCCAGCAGCCTGTACGGTTGGTACACTGGACTCGCCTACCTGCTGCCGATCCTCGGTGGACTGGTCGCGGACCGATTCATCGGCACGCACCGTTCGATGATCGTGGGAGGTCTGCTGATCGCGCTCGGTCACATCACGCTCGCGGCTGCGGGCCTCTCAGGAGATGACGCCGCGCTCTCGAGCCAGTCGATCTTCATCACCGGCTTGGCGCTCATCGTGATCGGCACCGGTCACTTCAAGCCCTGCGTGAGCGTGATGGTGGGTCAACTCTATGGACCCGATGACCCGCGCCGGGACGGCGGCTTCACGATCTTTTACATGGGCATCAACCTCGGCGCGTTCCTCTGCGCGTTCGTGTGCGGCACGCTTGGCGAGCAGGTCGGATGGCACTGGGGATTCGGCAGCGCCGCCGTGGGCATGCTGCTGGGACTCGCCACTTACATGAAGTACCGCGACCGGTTCCTGCGGGGCATCGGACTGCCGCCGGCTGGACTAGGCCACGAGTCCGGCTGGTTCCTTGCGGGCGGCGTCCTGCTCGCGGGGCTGGTGGGCCTGCTGTTCCATGGCGGCTTCTTCGCGGCGCTGAAGGCCGGCGTGGGAGCGGCGTTGGCCGACCCCTTGGGCAGGTGGGCGATCCCCGCGACCATCGCGCTGGCGGTGGCGCTCATGGTGGGGTGGCTGATCTCCATGCAGGCGCCCGGCGACCGCGGCACCGTGGGAAGCATCCTCGCGTTCATCGCCTTCAACACTGTCTTCTGGGTCGCGTTCGAGCAGGCCGGCAGCAGCCTGAATCTCTTCGCCGAGGACAACACCGATCGCGTCCTGCTCGGATGGGAGGTCCCGACAAGTTGGTTCCAATCGATCAACGCGGCATGCGTGATCATGTTCGCACCGCTCTTCGCGGGCATGTGGTCGCGCCTCGGCCTGCGCGGCCGCGGCCCCAAGCAGGCGACCAAGATCGGACTCGCGCTCATGCTGATCGCGGCGGGCTACCTGTTCATGGTGCTCGGCGCGCGCGAGGCGAGCACGGGGATCCGCGTGAGCATGTTCTGGCTCGTGGCGACCTACACGGTGCAGACCTTCGGCGAACTGTGCATCTCTCCCACCGGGCTCGGCTGGGTCACCAAGGCGGCGCCCGTGCGATTCATGTCGCTGCTCATGGGCATCTGGTTCCTCAGCAGCTTTCTGGCGGGCGTGGTCGGTGGCGAACTGGCCGCGATCACCGGCTCGATCGAGCAGGGAAAGACGGCCCTCCCGTGGTTCAGGCTCGGTCGTCTCGGTGGACAAGCCGACTACTACCTGCTCTTCGTGATCGCAAGTTTCGTGCTCGGCGCGGTGGCGCTGGTCATGAGCCCGTTCTTCGCCAGAGTGCTCAGGGACAAGGCCTGACGGCGGCCATCACGCGGTCAACGCAAGCAGCAACAGCGCCACATCACCGCCATCCACCGTGCCGTTGTCATCAAGATCGCCCCGCGCGCACTCGCCGAAGTTCAGCAGGACCACCGCAAGGTCCGCCGCGCTTACGGTGCCATCGCCGTCCAGGTCGGCGCTCGGTCGCTCCGCGCGCACCGTGCCTGCGCCAGGCTGACCCCACGCCTGGCAGCGGAGTTCCTCCATGCCGGCCAGCTCCACCAGCAGGAATTCGGTCGCCTCGCGCCGCACGATCGCCAACTGCTGCGTGCGGGTGATGGATCCCGAGTCGCACCCGATGAACGAACTGTCGATGAAGCCGCAGTGGAATCCCCCAATGATCGACACCAGTTGCCCGTCGCCGAGCAGGTTGTCGAACATCGGGGTCGCCGTCGATGGCGCCACGATCGCGTCCTGCGAACCGACCAACATCCGCACCGCCGCACGGATCGACGCGCAGGCCTGCGTGGAGGAGGGATTCGTCTCGGCCGGCGCCATCGACACCATCGCGCGCACGCGGGGATCGCTCGCCGCAGCCAGCATCGAGCATCCGGCGCCCATCGAGTGACCCATCATGCCGCGGCGGCTTCCGTCGATCGCGCCCGACCACACCGAGCCGCTCACGCCGCTCTGCGACGCAAGCCAGTCGAGCGTCGAGACCATGTCGGCGGCCAACGCCGCGTGGCTTGGGAACAGTCCGCCCTGCGTCTGCGGCAAGGCGACCACGAAGCCCCACGATGCAAGATGACTCGCCGTGGACTGGTACAGGGTGACCGCGCTCAGGAAGCCATGCCCGAAGGCGATCACCGGACATGGGCCCGCGGCCGGATCGAACGGCGATCCGACGGCACTCGCCGTCGCGGGATAGTGCACCGTGGCCACGAAGCTGGAGCCGCCGCTGCGCACCATGGTCGAGTCACGCCGCGACGCGACGAACGGCCCGGGCTGCGCGAAGTCCTGCGACCACGCGCTCGTGATCGTGGCCAGCAGGAACCCCAGCGTGCGTCCGACGGGCCGCATGACTGCAGCGTAACCCGTGATCCCGTGCAGACCAACCGGATTCTGCCAAACGTGGCATGTCAGAAGCCCAGCGGAATGCCAAGAGCGTTCCACGCCACCAGGAAGGCGCCCCAGGCCAACAGTGCCGCCAGCGAATAGGGCACGAGCAGCGAAATCAGCGTGCCAAGCCCCGCATCGGGCTTCCAGCGCTGGATCGCGATCAGGATCACCGCGAGATAGCTGTTGAGGGGCGCGATCGGATTGGTGCAGGAGTCCCCGACTCGATAGGCGCACTGCACAAGATCCGCCGGCATGCCGGCGGTGCCCAGCATCGGCACGAGGATCGGCGCCAGAAAGGCCCACTTCGCGCTCGCGCTCGAGACGAACAGGTTCAGCGTCGCGACCACCAGCACGATCGCGGCGACCATGCTGCCCTGCCCCACGCCCAACGCCTTGATCGCCTCGCCGCCCGTCACCCCAAGCACGCCCGTCAGGTTCGACTGCCGGAACCACGCGATCGCCTGACCCGCGAAGAACGCCAGCACCAGATAGGTGCCCATCGCCGACATGGCGGCGCCCATGCGTCGCGCGACACATCGGTCGCTGCGGATCTCGCCCGACACCACGCCGAACGCGACGCCCGGCACGAGAAACAGCACGAGGATCATCGGCACGATCGCCTCACTCCACGCCGGCACCTGACTGGTGGTGCCCGGACGCGTCACCTGCCCGGTGAGCGGCCCACCGGGAATCAACGCCATGAGCAGGAATGCGGCACCGGTGAGCACCAGCGCGATCACCGCCGCGAGCAGTCCGCGCCGCTCGCCCGCGTCCAACGCGGCGATGCCCTGCCGGGCACCCCCCGCCGAGATCTGCGCCTGCACGTCGGTCGCCGCGAAGCGCGGCTCCACCACCCGCACCGTCACCCACCAGCCAAGCAGCGTGAGGAACGGCGTCGAGGCCATCATGAACCAGTAGTTGCAGGTCGGCTGCACCACCGCCTGCGGATCAAGCGTGCGCGCAGCACCCTCGGTCAGGCTGGAGAGCAGTGGATCCAGGCTCGAGACGAGCAGGTTCGCGCTGAATCCCCCGGCCACGCCGAAGGTCACCGCGGCGATCGCCACGAGCGGTGAGCGGCCCACCATCGCGAACATGCCGGCTGCCAGGGGCGGCAGCACCACATAGCCCGCATCGGATGCCACGTTCGAGCACACCCCGATGAAGACGAGGGCGGGCGTGAGCATCTTCGAGGGCGTGATCGCCACGAGCAGCTTGATCAGCGCGCCGAAGAGGCCCGTGCGCTCCGCCACCCCGATGCCGAGCATGGCCACCAGCACGATCGCGAGCGGCGGAAACTCCAGGAAGTTGCGCAGCGCGCTCGTGAGTATCCATCGAACGCCCTGCGCATCCAGCAGGTTCTGCACTGCGATGGTCTTCGACGCGTCGCGCGGATCCACCACCGACCAACCCGCTTTCGCGCCGATCCAGCTCGCCACGAGCACGGCCACGCCGAGCAGCGCGAACAGCGTGGCGGGATCGGGCAGGCGATTGCCACCGCGCTCGACCATGCCCAGCAGGCGAGCGATCGCGCCGCGCGATGTGTCGGAAGTCTGGACGACCGGACGCTCCATGGTTCAATCCTTCACAAACGTCAGCGTGGCCGGATCCTTCCGCACGCCCGGGAAGGCCAGCACGCGATTGTGCATGCTCACGTACACGCCCGGCGGCAGGATCTGCACCGCCAGCAGCGCCTCGGTGAGATTCTGGGTGGCGTCGGTTCGGCGCAGCTCGAAGGGTCGCATGGCGCCCGTGAAGACCACCGGCACGCGAGGCCCGCCGGCCTGCCGAAGCCGCTCCAGCGTGGCCTCCCCGCTGTGGGCCAGCCGATCGGTGCCGTGCACCACCACCACGCCGGCATGACTCGCGCTGTGCACCAGCACCTCCTCGGCGATGCGCGCGTGATCCTCCGGCGTCATCTCCAGGCTGTCCTTGTTCATCAACGCCACGCGCGTGACGCCCTCGATGCCACGCAGTTCAAGCTGGGCAAGCATCACGTCGAGCACGCTCACGCAGTTCGAGAGCGTGCCACCCAGTTCCTCGTAGGTCTTCTCGATCGTGCCGCCGGTGCTGATGAGGGCGATGCGGGCCATGGGCCGCGAAGGGTATCCCAATCCCCAATCAGGCTTCGAGCTGCCGACTCTGCGGCGCGAGGCACTCGCGATCGGTGCAGCACTGCCAGCGCACGGTCAACCGAAGCGGGCGCGGCGTGGGCCGAGGCGCGAGGACGCGCACCGGCACCGCGACCTGGCCCGTGTGCAGCCGAACGCCCGAGGCATGCGCCTCGCCCGCCGGCCACGCCACCTCGACTCGAACGCCCTCGTCGCGCGGCTGCACGTCAAGCCCCACGAGGCCCGACGTGCCCGGATCATGCGCGTTCACATGATGCCCTGAAGCGATGCGCCATCGCAGTTCAAAGCGCTCGCCCATGCCATCGAGCGCCACGAGTTCGACCTGCACCGGCCCCGCATCGATCGCGCCTGGCACGCGCGGAGACACCATGCCCCGCAGCGTTCGTGCCGCGAGCAGACTGTGCGGCGATCCCGTCGGACGTGCGGCGACCGTCCCGCTTGCGCGTTCGAGCGCACGCATGGCAAGGTCGGCCCAACGTGCGACACCGCTGGCCGCCGCGCACATGGCGAGCGCCTCGCACGCGGCACCTGCACCACTCGGCATCGCGCCATCGTCCACGCCACCCACGGGCGCGATCCGACCAAGCGCATCCGCAGGCGCCTCCACGAAGCCGTGCTCGTCGCTCCAGAAGCGGGAGACCGTCGCGTCCAGCAGTGCCTCGGCCTCACGAAGCCATCGTCCGTCGCCACCCGCGCGATGAAGCGACAACAGACCAAGCGCCATGCACGCGTGATCCTCAAGATAGGCCGCGCCGGACACCACACCGGCGCGCCACGAACGACCCAGCGTGCCATCCGCCGTCCGGAGTGATCCCAGCACGAACGCCGCGGCGCGCTCCGCAGCCGTGCGCAGATCGTCCCGCTTCAGGGCGATCGAGGCCTCGGCGAGTCCCTCGATCGCAAGGCCGTTCCACGCCGCGATCACGGCGTCGTCGCGGAACGGCTGCGGGCGCGTCGCCCGCGCCGCCAGCATCGCCGCGCGCGCGCGGTCGAACGCATTCCACCAAGGACCCTCGAAGCACCCGGCACGCGCGGCCAGGGTCTCGGGCCGATCCTGCAGCGCAAGCACCCAGCTTGGGCGCTCGTGGGGGTGATGCGGGTCCCGGAAGTTCGCCGACTTCTCCAGACCGAACGCCTGCACGACCATCGCGAGGTGCTCGGAGCACGCCCCCTTCACGAGCGCCGCCTCGACCTCCTCCGGGTACCAGACATGCGCCGAGCCCTCGCGGCCGTTCGCATCGGCATCGAGCGCCGCCACGAATCCGCCATGCGGCTCGCGCATCACGCCCACCAGGAAGTCCGCAAGCTCGCCCGTCACGCGCGCCAGAAACGAGTCGCGATTCGCCGCGCGCGCACACACGGTCAGCAGCTGTCCCTGGTCGTACAGCATCTTTTCGAAGTGCGGTACCGTCCAGGACGCGTCGACCGCGTACCGATGGAAGCCTCCATCGAGCTGATCACGCACGCCACCCATCGCCATGCGCTCGAGCGAGCGATGCACCACCTCGGCAGCCGCGGCGTCATCGGTGCGTGACTGCAGGAATCGCAGCAGCGCCGGTTGCGGGAACTTTGGCGCGCCACCGAAACCGCCATGCACGCGATCATGGAAGCCGACCAGCGCCCGCGCCGCGGCACCCTCCAGCGCCTCGTCGAGCGGGCGACGATCCTCGGACAGCGCCATCTCCACGCGCACCAGCCGCGCGATCTCGGCCCCCTGCTTTCGCACCTCGTCGCGCCGATCCTTCCAGGCCAACGCAAGGCGCTGCACGAGATCCGGAAACGCCATGCGGCCGAACCCCGGCTCGGGCGGGTAGTAGGTGCCTGCGAAGAATGGCTCGAGCGTGTCCGGCGTCAGGAAGACATGCAGCGGCCATCCGCCGCTTGGGCGACCTTCGGTGACCGCGGTGAACACCTGACACGCGGTCATCCACACCGCGTCGAGATCGGGCCGCGCCTCGCGATCGACCTTCACGCAGACGCAGTGGCGGTCCATCACCGCCGCGATCGCCGCGTTCGAGAAACTCTCGTGCTCCATCACATGGCACCAGTGGCAGGTGCTGTACCCCACGCTCACCAGCAACGGCACGTCGCGGCGGCGCGCCTCGTCGATGGCCTGCTGACCCCACGCCCACCAGTCCACGGGATTGCCCGAATGCTGGCGCAGATAGGCGCTTCCCTCGCCTGCAAGGCGGTTACGCTGGCGATTCGCGGGTTCGAAGGGCATGTTTCAACGCCGAAGATAGCCCCGAACCGATGGAGGACGCGTGGAGTCCACCGCGCTGACAGCCAGTTGGATCGGCCCCGCGCTCGCCGTCGCCTTCGGAGGAGCGCTGTGGGCGTTCGGCGCCCGCTTCGCCCGCCAGGCCGTGATGCTGATGGGATTCGCCGGCGGCGTGCCGGCCGGCGCGGGTCTCGCGAACCTGCTTGGACTCGCGTGGTTCCCTCCCGTGCTCGGCGCGATCTCGGGCGCGCTGGCGGGACTCGTGATCGCGCGCCTTGCCTATCGCCTCATGCTCGCGGTGGGCGTGTCGGTGGCCGCCGCGATGCTGGGCGCAATCCTCGCGACGGCCCTCGTGGATCGCGGCGTCCTGGCCGAGGAGAGCCGTCGCGCGACCGTCGCCATGCAGGCACGCACGCAGGAACTCACCGATACAGTCACGCGCGAACTGGCGGCCAACGAGGACACCGCCAGCGTGGCGGAAGCCGTTCGCGGCAGTCTCGAGCAGCTCTGGAAGTCGCTTGAGTCACCCGAGCGCACGCTGGTGATCGCGACCACGAGCGCCTGTGCGCTGATCGGGTTCCTGCTTGGACTGCTCGTGCCTCGCGCCGCGGAGATCGCCGCGACCAGCCTGCTCGGAAGCATCTTCATCGCGTGGGGCCTTGGGCACGCGCTTGGCGACACCGGACCATCGCCGGGCGCATGGGGCCTGTCCACGCTGGTGCTCACGGTGGTCGGCGTGAGCGTGCAGGGTCTCACCAAGGGTGGCGCGCGCGCCGCCTCGCCGCCAAGCGCTCCCTCACCTGCGGCATGACGGCCCGCGGCGCATCTGCCACACTCTCCGCATGGACGGCTTCGCCTTCATCGACGGTCACCTGCACGCCGAGCGCGTGCGCATGTCGACCATCGCCGAGCGCGCGGGCACGCCCACCTTCGTCTATAGCGCCGCGACGCTGCGAGATCATGTACGCAAGCTGCGCGCGGCGTTCGCGCCGCTGGATCCGCTGCCCTGCTTCAGCGTGAAGAGCTGTCCCAACCTGTCGGTGCTGCGCGTGGTCGCGGTCGAGGGCTGTGGCATGGACGTGGTCAGTCGCGGCGAACTTCGTCGTGCGCTCGCGGCGGGTGTGGAGCCTTCCCGCATCGCGTATGCCGGCGTGGGCAAGACGCGCGAGTCGCTGGAGGAGGCGATCACCATCGGCGTCGGCTGCCTGAACGTGGAAAGTGCCGAGGAGCTCGAGCTGGTCGCGCGCGTAGCCGCCGAGCTTCGCCGCCCCATCAGCCTGGCGCTGCGCGTGAATCCCGATGTCGACGCCGGCACGCATCGGCACACCACCACGGGCACCAAGGCCACCAAGTTCGGCGTGGGCGTCGAGCGCGCCGAGGAACTCTTTGAACGCCTGCGCGACCACAGCTTCGCGCGGCTTGAGGGACTGCACCTGCACATCGGCTCCCCCGTGCTCGACACCAGCCGTTACGCAGCCGCCATCGACGTGGCGCTTGCGCTGATCGAACGACTGCGTCGTCGCGGACACGCGATCCGCGTGCTGGATCTTGGCGGCGGTTTCGGCGCGGACTACGAGACCGGACAGTCTCCCTCGCCGCAGGCCTATGCCGACGCGATTGTGCCGCGCGTGCTGCCGCTGCGTGATCAGGGCGTGCGCTTCCTGCTGGAACCGGGGCGCTTCATTGCCGCCAACGCCGGTGTGCTGCTGCTGCGCGTGGTCCGTGTGAAGCGCGAGGCCACCAAGACCTTCGTGATCTGCGACGCGGGCATGAACGCGCTGCTTCGACCAAGTCACTACGACGCGTTCCACTTCATCTGGCCGGCCGAGCCGCGCGACGGACTCGTGCCGACGCGCCGCGCGATCGAGACCGGACTGGCGGGCCTTGCCCCCTGCGACGTGGTCGGCCCGCTCTGCGAGACGGGCGATTACCTCGCGCTGGACCGCTCGCTTCCACCGCTCCGTGAGGGCGACCTGCTGGCCACGTTCACCGCCGGCGCCTACGGCATGAGCATGGCGAGCCGCTACAACGCGCAGCCGCTGCCTGCGGAAGTTCTCGTGGATGGAGACCGCGCCGCGCTGGCCCGACGCCGCGAGTCGCTCGACGAGCTGCTTGCACACGAGACCGATCCCGAGGCCCTCGCCTAGTCTTCAAGTATGGTCAAGCGCGAGGAGAACGGCATCTGGGTCACGCTGAAGGAGACCATCGCGGCCAGCCACGAGGAGGTCTTCGCGTGCCTGACCACCGATGTCGGCCTGACGCGATGGTTCACGCTGGCGGCCGAGGTGGACCTGCGCAAGGGCGGCCGCATGAAGCTTGCGTTTGACGCGAAGTTCCGACGCGCCTTCGAGGTGCCGATCCTTGATTTCTCCGCGGACGGAAGCGTGACCTGGGGCTGGCCGCTGGGCGTGACCGACGAGGTCGTTCCCCTCGAGTGGACCGTCACCCCGGACGTCGAGGCGGGCGCGCGGGTGATCCAGCGCCACGGCCCCTTCCCCGAGGACGCCGACGCGCTCATCAGCGCCGCCAACGACGCCGAGAGCTGGCGCTGGTACCTGTGCAACCTGCGCACGGTGCTTGAGGCGAAGGTCGACATGCGAAGCGAGCGACCGCTGTAGGCTCTGGGCATGAAGTCCGGCTGGCGCCTCTGGCTCTTCACCTTCATCGGCCTCGTGTATGCCGTGGCCCTGCTGGGTGCCGCGATGGTCGCGTGGCGATTCACCGATCCGCAGAAGAGCGGCCTCGCGAACGCGGCGCTGCCGCTGATCCTCTCGGGCGCGCTCGCCGTATGCAGCGTGATGGCGCTCTGGATCCGCAAGGACCGCATGATCGGCATGATCGGGATCCATCTTGGACTCGTGATCCCGCTGATCGGTGCGCTCGCGCTCGCATGGCGCGGCTGGGAACGCCTGCAGGTCGACGGCATCGGCAGCCCGCAGGTGATCCTGCTTGGCATCTCCGCGGTGCTCGGCGCGTTCGTGTTCGCGGCCATGCTTCGCACGCGCCCGCCCAAGGAAGAGCGCGCGAAGCCCGACGCGGCCCCCGGCACGCTGAACTGAAGCGGGTCAGCTTCCCAAGGGCTGCGTGCGCACGAAGATCTCGAGTGACAGCAGCAGCGCGAGTGCGGCGTACGGCGCCACCACCAGATCGTCGATCAGCACACCGAGACCGCCCGGCACCGCCTGCAGGCGTCGCGCGGGTGGTGGCTTGATCACGTCCATCACGCGGAACCAGAAGAACCCACCCGCCGCCACAGCGAGCAGCAGATCCGCCGGCACCGGCTCGGCCAGTCGTTGCACGCCGCCGCTGGAGATCGCGACCCCCAGCAGCGCGAGCGCCAGCGTGAGCGCCATGCCGGCGACCTCGTCGATCACGACGACACCGGGATCCTTCCGGCCCACAACCTGCTCCACGCGATCACCCACGCGCACGCACGCGATCGAGGCAAGCGCCGCAAGCGCACCCTGCAGCAGCATGTGCACCCAACCCGGGGCCGGCGTCCACGCCAATCCCACCATCAGCAGCGCCGGCGGCAGACTTCCCCAGGTTCCGCTGGCCGGCCACATGTGACCAAGACCACCAGCCGTCACGCTGAACCACGGACCGAAGCCGATCGCGTGACGCAGCGTCTTCGGCGACACGCGCGGCTTCACCGCTCGCTCCGCGCCTTCAGCAGCGTGGTGGCCCGCAACAGCGAGGGAAGTCCGCTCAATGCGGTGGCGATCACCGCGGCCCACAACCACCAGTTGGCGATCGCATGGCCGTTGGCGGTCGGCTCGTACCAGCCGTTCGTCGCCTCATTGATCGCGTAGGGCACCGCCACGCACTGCAGCAGCATCTTCGCCTTGCCGAATCGGTCCGCCGGGAAGGGCCTGCCCATGCCCTCCAGCACGCCGCGCAGGCTGGTGACCAGCAGTTCACGCGCCAGGATCACCACCACCATCCATGCCGCCACGCCACTGCCGCGCCCCTCGCCACCCGCCAGACCCGGCGAGGCAAGGAACACGAAGGCCCCGAGCACAAGAACCTTGTCGACGAACGGATCCATCACGCGTCCGAAGGGCGTGATCGCGTTCCATCGGCGCGCCAGATAGCCATCCAGAATGTCCGTCAGCGCCGCAACGATGAAGACGTTGATGCCCCACGCTCCAAACATCGCCCTCTCCGGACCTTCCAACGCACCGGCGCGCGCCAGCGCGAACAGGCAGCCCACCGCAAGGACGAATCGAACCGACGTGATCGCGTTCGGGAGAGCGTGCCACCAGGCCACGGGCATGTCGGAAAGCGTACCGACCGATGGCCCCGAGAGCGGTCGCCACCTCCACCCGTGGTGGCGGCGCGTTCGTGGAACGCATCGCCTTGCAGACGGGAGATGAGGCGCATACCTTCCCCGCTCCTCGGCCACCGCATGAGCCCCACCCCGACCTTCATGAACGCACCGCTGATGCCTTGGTACATCGCGGCCGCCATCGGAGCAGCCGGATTGCTCATGGTGCTGCGGCCCGGACGTGCCGCGATGCGTCGTGCGGGCGCCGTGATCGGCCTTGCAGGTTTCGGCCTTCTGCTGGCGGAATCCCTGAAACTCGCGGGTCCTGCCGACCAATCGATCTCCACCCCGTTCATGATGGCCTTCGCGGCCGTGGGCGTGATCGGCGCCGTGCGAGTGGTCACCCACCCGCGGCCCGTGTTCGCGGCGATCTACTTCATCCTCACGGTGCTTGCGGCCGCAGCCACGTTCCTGGTTCTGGACGCGGAATTCCTCGCTTTCGCGCTGATCATCGTCTACGCCGGCGCGATCCTGATCACCTACCTGTTCGTGCTGATGCTGGCCCATCAGAGCCCGGAGGACGAGATCGGCCACATCGGCGCCGAGGACTACGACCGCGTGCCCCGCGAACCGTTCGTGGCGGTGCTGCTCGGATTCTTCCTGCTGGCGTCGCTTGGCTCCGCGATCGAGCGCGGCCCCGAACTCGCTCGCGAGAACGCCGCGGCCGCCACGGCGCGTCTGGCCGAGCGAAAGGCCGAAGCCGCCAAGTCCATGCCGCGCCTGACGGTGGCCCTGCCCGAGGGCTCGAACCCGTCCGATGCCGTGAGCAACGTGCAGATGGTCGGTCTGGATCTGGTCGCGAAGTATCCCGCCAGCCTGGAACTCGCAGGCGTGGTGCTGCTGATGGCCATGTTCGGCGCCGTCGTGCTGGCGCGCCGTCAGATCGAGCTTGGCGAGGACGAGCGGCGCAAGGCCGCCGGCATGGGTGGCATGGTGCTCGACGTTCCGGAACATGAGCGAGGTGGCGCATGACGCCGCTGCTCGCACAGGCAGGCCTCACGCAGGGCGTCACCGTGGCGCTGGTGCTCAGCGCCGCGCTGTTCACCATCGGCCTCATTGGCTTCCTGGTGCGCCGCAACATGATCCTCATGTTCCTGTGCACGGAACTCATGCTGCAGGCGGCCAGCATCGCGTTCATCGCGTTCGGTCGGATGCGCGAGGACACCGGTGGCCAGACCTTCGTGATCTTCATTCTCACCGTGGCCGCCGCCGAGGCTGCGCTGGCGCTGGGCCTGGTGGTCCTGCTCTATCGCCGTCGCGAGACCCTGAGCGCCGAAGCCTGGCAGGAACTCCACGAATGACGTTCGCCGCTTCGATGCTTGCGCATTCCCTCACGCTCGCGCCCGGAGGCGGCGGTGATGCAGCGCACGCTTCACTTGCTGACGCGCCGATCGTGGCCGCGACTGCGGATCCCTCGCTGGCGTGGATGGGTTGGGTGCTGGCGCTGCCGGCGATCAGCGCGGTGCTCTGCGCGCTCTGCGCCGCATTCCGCGTGAAGAACAAGCTGCCGGCCATCTGCACCGTGCTGGCGCTCGGCTCGGCCTTCGCGCTGGTGCTGAAGCTGTATCTGGCGCGCGGCCCCGGTGCCGCGCCCGTCACGGTGCATCTGTGGGACTGGATGAATTTCGGCTGGGGTGGCGGCCCGTGGAAGAGCTTCCAGGCCGACGTGAGCCTGTACATCGACAGCCTCACGCTGCTGTGGATGCTCTTCGTGACCGGTCTTGGCACGCTGATCGCGCTCTACGCCAGCGAATACATGGAGGCCGAGCGCGGCCCCGGCTACGCGCGATTCTTCTTCGGCGTCAGCGTGTTCCTGCTGGCCATGAGCGCGCTGGTGATGGCCGACAATCTGGTGCTGCTCTACTTCGGATGGGAAGGCGTGGGTCTGGCGAGCTACCTGCTCATCGGGTTCTACTACCGCAAGCCATCGGCGGTGGCCGCGGCCAAGAAGGCCTTCATCATGAACCGCGTGGGCGATCTCGGCCTGGCGGTCGGCATCTGGCTGATCTGGGTGAACTACGGCACCGTCGAGTTCGGTGCGCTCTTCCAGGCCTTCGACGACGCGGCGCGCGGCGTGGGTGGCTGGGATCGCTCGCTCATCCCATTCTGCCTGATGCTCGGTGCCTTCGGCAAGAGCGCCCAGCTGCCGCTCTTCACCTGGCTGCCCGACGCCATGGAAGGCCCCACGCCCGTCAGCGCGCTCATCCACGCGGCCACCATGGTGACCGCGGGCGTGTACCTGATCGCGCGCATGCAGCCGCTGTTCTCGCTGCACCCCGACGCGATGGCCACCGTGGGCTGGATCGGCGCGCTCACCGCGCTGCTTGCCGCCACGATCGGCATGGCGCAGTACGACATCAAGCGCGTCTTCGCCTACAGCACGATCAGTCAGCTGGGCTACATGTTCATGGGGCTCGGCGTGGGCACGGCCTTCGGCGCCGCGTACCACGTGTTCACCCACGCGTTCTTCAAGGCGCTGCTCTTCCTGACGGCCGGCGCGGTGATGCACGGCTTCGCCGGACAGCTGGACCTTCGTCACCTCTCGGGACTTCGCCGCGTGCCGGGCTTCCGCATCGTCAGCTGGACGATGCTCATCGGATGCCTCTGGCTGTCCGCGTTCCCCTACAGCGCCGGATTCTTCTCGAAGGACCTGATCCTGGTGCAGGCGATGAGCAGCCCGCGCTTCCAGATGCTTGGATGGATCGGCTTGGGCACTGCGGCGCTCACGGCCTACTACACCTTCCGCGTGTGGTTCCGCGTGTGCGCGGGTCCCGTGGCCTACGCCCCCGGCGACGAGGATCACGGCCACGACGACCCTGCACACGATGCGCACGGTCACGCCGCGCACGGTGATGACGCGCATGGCCATGACGATCACGGCGGCGCGTTCCATCCGCACGCGCCGCGCCTTGCGATCAATTCGGTGCTGCTGCTGATCTGCGCGGGCGCGATCCTTGCGGGCGTGCCGGGCATCCAGGCGCTGCGTGGCGAGCAGAACTGGGTGCAGGAGATGGTCTCCAACTCGAGCGCCGTTCGTGCGGCCGGCGTGGACCACGTGACCGAGCCCGTCGCCTTTGGCATGGATCCACACAAGCTCGTGACGGTGTTCGGCACCGGGGCCTGCCTGGGCGGCATCGCGATCGCGCTGTGGATCCACCTGCTCGACCGCCGCATGGCGGATCGCCTGCGCACCGCCCTGCTCTCGAACGGCCTCACGAGGTGGCTGCCCACCTCGATGGAGAACAAGTGGTACGTGGATGAGCTCTACCACGCTCTCTTCCGTCTGCCGGCGTGGGTCACGAGCCATCTGCTGCACTTCTTCGATCGCCACTTCATCGACGGCCTGCTTGTGAACGGCCTTGGTCGCGTGCCGGTCGCGATGGGACGGCTCTTCCAGCCGCTGTACAACGGCGCGCTGCAGGGCTACGCGGGCACGATGGCCGGCGGCCTGGTGCTGGTGCTGGCCTGGGTCGCGTGGAAGTGGCTTGGCGCAACGGGAGGTGCCGCGTGAATCCGCTCGGGCTGATCGTGCTTCCAGTGATCGGCGCTGCGGCGGCGGCCCTCGGCCCTGCCCGCTGGGCCAAGTGGACCGCCTTCGTGGCCTCGCTCGCGGTGTTCGCGCTCAGCGTGGTGGTGGCGGTGCAGTTCCCCGAGTGGCGAACCGGCAACTACTGGCCGAACACCAACGAGGGCGGCGCGCTGAAGGCCTTCGGCGTGAACATGTTGCTTGGCGGCGACAGCGTGAACATGCTGCTGCTGCTCCTGACCACCTTCATGATGCCGCTCACGCTCGCGGGCAGCTTCACGGCGGTCACCGAACGCGAGCGCGAGTACTACGGCTGGTTCATGCTGCTCGAGGCGGCGCTGATGCTCGCCTTCCTGAGCCGTGACCTGATCCTGTTCTTCGTGGGCTACGAGTTCACGCTGGTGCCGATGTACTTCCTGATCTCGATCTGGGGCGGCCAGCAGCGTCGCGCCGCCGCGATCAAGTTCTTCATCTTCACCTTCATGGGAAGCATCTTCACGCTCGCCGCCGCGATCTACGTTGCGGCGCGGGCGGCCGACGCGAGCGGCGCGTGGGACTTCAGCATCGCGGGCCTGACCAAGTTCGGCAGCGAGTCGCTGAGCAACCGCGAGCAGTTCTGGGTGTTCCTCGGGCTCATGGCGGGCTTCGCGATCAAGACGCCGGTGTTCCCCGTGCACACGTGGCTGCCTCTGGCGCACGACCAGGCGCCCACCGGCGGCAGCGTGATCCTGGCGGCCGTGCTGCTGAAGCTCGGCACCTACGGCGTGTACCGGCTCGCGCTGCCGATGGCGCCGGCCGGCGCGGTGGAGCTCGCCACGTTCTTCGGCGTGCTGGGCGTGCTGGCGATCCTGGTCACCGCGATGGTCTGCTGGGTCCAGACCGACGCGAAGAAGCTGATCGCCTACTCCTCCGTGAGCCACATGGGATTCGTGGTGATGGGCCTCTTCGCCTTCAACCCGATCGGCATGCAGGGCTCAGTGATGTACATGGTGTGCCACGGTCTCTCGACCGGCGCGCTCTTCCTCTGCATCGGCATGATGTACGAGCGCTTCCACACCAAGGAAATGGACGCGATGAGCGGCCTGGCGCGGCACATGCCGATCTGGTCGACCTTCATGGTGATCTTCACGCTGGCGAGCGTGGGCCTGCCCGGCCTGAACGGCTTCGTGGGCGAGTTCCTCTGCCTCATGGGAACGTTCGTCGCGGAGCATGACCAGCCCGCCGGCTATCCTGGCGTGATGGGTCCGTGGTTCGCCGTCGTGGCGGGCGTGGGCCTGATCCTTGGCGCGATGTACCTGCTGCTCCTGCTGGGCAAGATCGTCTGGGGTCCGTTGAAGGTCCCCGGTGCCCACGACGACCCGCACGAGCACGCGCACGGCGACAAGGGCCACGGGGGACTTCCGCGCGATCTCTCGTTCCGCGAGATCGCGATCCTGGTGCCGATCGCGGCGGCCTGCCTCGGCATCGGCGTCTATCCGAAGATCATGCTGGATGTCACCGAACCATCGGCGGCCAACGCGCTGGTGGCCTTCCCCGAGAAGGTGAACGCGTGGAACGCGGCGCACGGCAAGACCGCGCCCGCGAAGGTCGCGCTGCAGGCCCAGGAGGTCTCGCGATGAGCGCTGCCGTGACCGTCGCCGAGCGTATCGGCTCGCTCGTGCCCGAGATGATCGTCTTCGGCGGAAGCGTGGTGGTCAGCGTGACTGGGCTCAGCCCCAAGCGCTCCGTCCGCGCCGCGACGCCGTTCCTGTCGGTCCTCACGCTCATCGCCGCGCTGGTGGCGCTCACCAAGGGCTGGGGCGGATCGACCACGGCCGGACTGCTGTTGCCCGGCGTGGGTCCGTTCGCGCGCGGACTCATCCTGCTGATGGGCGTGGGTGGCGCCGCGCTGGCCGCCGGACTGGTGGACCGTCGTTACGAGGAAGCGGTCGCGCGTGGCGTGGCGCCCTTCGATCCGATTCGCGTGGTGCGCGGCGAGTTCTTCGCGTTCATGCTGCTGTCGATCTGCGGTGCCCTGCTGATCCCCGGCAGCCCCGACCTGATCTGGCTCTTCCTGGCGCTCGAACTCACCAGCCTTCCGACCTACATCATGGTGGCCATGAGCCGCGGCACCCGCCGCGCGCAGGAGGCCGCCGTGAAGTATTTCTTCCTGGGCGCGCTCAGCACCGCGATTCTGGTGTACGGCTTCGCGCTGATCTATGGCAGCACCGGCTCGCTGCAGCTCACCGAGATTCGCGCCGCGCTCGCGCAGCAATCCGCGATGGGCGGCATCGACGCGGTCGGCACGATCGGCCTGCTGCTCGTGGCCATCGCACTCTGCTTCAAGCTGGCCGCGGCTCCGATGCACTTCTACGCCCCCGACGTCTACGAGGGTGCGGCAGCTCCGGTGACCGGCTTCCTGTCGTTCCTGCCCAAGATGGCAGGCTTCAGCGCGCTGCTGCTGGTGGTCGACGCCGCCGGATGGGGCGGCATGTCCAACGCGGGCAACGGCCTGCCGCCAGCCCTTCAAGCCACGCTCTGGATGGTGACCGTGCTCACCATGACCCTTGGCAACGTTGGCGCACTGCTGCAGCGCAGCGCCAAGCGCATGCTGGCCTACAGCAGCATCGCGCACTCGGGGTACATGCTCATGGCGATCGTGGCGGGTCCGGAACTCGGCCTGCCCGCCCTGCTCCTCTACCTGCTGGCCTATGGCGTGAACAACAACGCGATCTTCGGCGCCCTCTCGGGCATCGAGCGCAACGGGCAGGAGGTCGAGAAGGTCGAGGACCTCGCGGGCCTGGCTCGCCGTCACCCCGGCGCGGCCACCTGGCTTGCGGTCGGAAGCGCCTCGCTGATGGGCATGCCGCCCTTCCTGGGCTTCTGGGCGAAGCTGGTGCTCTTCATCGCGGTCGTGAAGTCAGGGCACACGCCGCTCGTCGTGATCGCCGCGGTGAACAGCGTGGTGAGCGTGCTGTACTACCTTCGCCTGGCGGGCGTGCCGATCTTGGCGCCGAGCGGTGCCGCCGCCGAGGGCGTGGTGAAGACTCCAAGCGCCGGGCCGCGTCTTGCCGCCGTGGTGTTCGGCGTGGGTGTGCTCGTGCTGCCGCTCTTCATGAACCGTCTGGTTTCGCAGATCGAGAAGGCCGCGGGTGTGCCCCAGAAGATGGGCGCCGCCGCCCAGCCTGACGCGCTTCAGGCCGCTTCCCGCTGAACCGGGCTTTCGCTACACTTTCCGACCCCCGCGGCTGTAGCTCAATTGGATAGAGCACAAGCCTACGAAGCTTGGGGTTGCAGGTTCGAGTCCCGCCAGCCGCGCTTCGATCGACGCCGCCGAGAGGCCCTCGGCGGCTCGCCTTTTTGGGAGACTCGTCGCCCGTGAGCGCCAACGCGGACATCGCCCGACTCTTCGCCGAGATGGCCGACGCCCTTGAGCTCCTGGGCGAGAACGCCTTCCGCGTGAACGCGCTGCGCAAGGTCGCCCGCACGGCCGAGGACGCGGCCGAGGACCTCGCGGCGCTCGCTCGCACCGACGTGAAGACGCTCGAGTCGATCGCCGGCATCGGCGCCAGCAGTGCGCGCAAGATCGTGGAGTTCGCCACCACGGGGCGCATGCACGAGCACGCCGAACTGCTCGCGAAACTGCCCGAGGGGCTCATGGGCGTGCTCCGCGTGCCGGGCCTTGGCCCCAAGACCGTGAAGCTGCTTTGGGATCAGGGCGGCGTGACCGATCTGGCCACGCTGAAGGCGAAGCTCGAGTCCGGCGCCCTGGAGGGACTGCCGCGGATGGGCGCCAAGACTCTCCAGAACATCCGCGAGAACCTCGCGTTTCTGGAGACCGCCGCCGCGCGCGCGCGTCTGGGCGATGCGCTGCCAATCGCCGAGGCGCTGGTGGCCGCGCTGGCCGCCCTGCCTGGCGTGAAGGAAGCGGCCTTCGCGGGCAGTCTGCGCCGCGGCAAGGAGACGATCGGCGACATCGATCTGCTGGTGGCCACCACGAAACCCAAGCCGGTCATGGACGCGTTCGTGAGCCGCCCGGACGTGGCGAAGGTGCTCGCGCACGGAGACACCAAGTCGAGCGTGCGCCTGCAGAGCGGCCTGCAAGTGGACCTCCGCGCCGTCGAGCCCGCGGCCTGGGGTGCCGCGCTCCTCTACTTCACCGGAAGCAAGGAGCACAACGTGCTGCTGCGCGAACGCGCGCAGGAGCGCCGCCAGCGCCTGAACGAGTACGGCCTCTTCCCAGATGACGGACAGCCCGAGCCTCCGCAGGAGCGCGGCGTGAAGCCCGTGGCGGCCGCCACCGAGGAAGCCATCTACAAGGCGCTCGATCTGCCGTGGATCCCGCCCGAACTGCGCGAGTCGCGGAACGGCTTGGCGCCCGCGCCGGCGAGCCTGATTCAGGTCACCGACATTCGCCGCGAACTCCACTGTCACACCACCGCCAGCGACGGCTTCGAGACGATCGAGTCGATCATCGGCGAGGCCAAGCGTCGCGGCTTCGACTGCATCGCGATCACCGATCACAGCCGCAGCAGCGCGCAGGCGAACGGCCTCTCCGAGGAACGACTGCTCGAGCATGCCAAGGCCGTGCGCGCCGCAGGCAAGCGCGTGGGAGGCATCCATGCACTGGCGGGCAGCGAGGTGGACATCCTGGCGGACGGTCATCTGGACTATCCCGACGATGTGCTGGCCGAACTCGACTGGGTGGTGGCCAGCCCGCACACCGCGCTGAAGCAGAGTTCGGAAGCGGCCACGCAGCGACTGCTGGCGGCCATCGCCAACCCACACGTTCGCGTGATCGGTCACCCCAGCGGCCGCATCATCGGCGGGCGACCAGGGCTGGAGCCCGACTGGCAGGCGGTGTTCGCGGCGGCCTCGAAGGCCCGCGTGGCGCTCGAGATCAACGCCAAACCCATGCGCCTCGATCTGCGCGATCAGCTGGTGCACGCGGCGCTGGCCGCGGGCTGCCTGATCAGCATCAACACCGACGCGCACGCCCTCGACAACTTCGACCTGCTGCGCTTCGGCGTGACCACCGGGCGGCGCGGAAGTCTGACCCTCGAACACTGCGTGAACGCCTGGCCTTGGAAGCGGTTCGAGGCGTGGCGAACGTCACGCGGGCGGTGAGCCTTGCGTCGGCTCGGCCGGCGGCAACGTTCCCGCGGTTCGACGCTCAGTGATGCATGTCCTTCGCGATGCCCTTGTTGATGCGATCCGCGGGCATCAGCAGCGTGCTCACGGCATCGAAGAAGCGCCGCGCCAGACGCTCACTCTGCGCACCAAGCCGCTGGGTGTCCGCCAGCAGCGCCTCCGCACTCTCGCCCGCCGCCTTCACCGAGGCCGCGCCCGTCTCGATCTCGCGGCGAACGGTCGCGGCACTCCACTCGGGGTGGTACTGGATGCCGTAGCTGCGCAGCCCCACCGCGAAGGCCTGCACCTTGCAGCCGGCGCTGCTCGCAAGCAGCGTGGCGCCCTCGGGCAGCTTCGACACGTGATCCGAGTGCCAGCAGAACTGCGGGCCTTTCCATTGCTGCCCGGCGAACAGCGCATCCTCGCGGCCATGCGGACTCAGCGAGATCTCCTTCCAGCCGACTTCGGGCGCGGCCATGCGCCCGGTCTCGCCACCAAGCGCCGCAGCCAGCAGCTGCGCTCCGAGGCACAGGCCCAGCACTGGAATGCCGGCGCCGTGCGCGTCGCGCAGCAGGCCCATCTCGGCCTGCATCCACGGCGCGCTCATCTCATGCAAGGTCTGCGGACCGCCAAGGCTGACCACGCCGTGCACGTCATCGAGATCCGCCGGAACCTGCTGCCCCGCATGCAACTTCACCACGCGCAGCTTCTGCCCGAAGGCGCGAAGCGAGTCGATCAGGATGTCCGCCGGGCAGTCCGCCGAGTGCTCGAAGATGACGATGGCCATAGGTCCGGAAGATTAGCAGCGAAAAAGGGCATGAAGTGACTCGAACCCCGCGCGGGCGCGCCACGATGCCCGCATGCATGCAAGCGGCCCCACGCCCGACCGTCGACGCGCCGCAGGCCTCGCCGCTGAACAGGCCGCGGTGTCGCTGCTGGAGCGATTGGGGCATCACGTGCTCGCGCGAAACCTTCGGCTGGGCCATCTGGAGGTCGATGTGGTGTCCACGGATCCAGCCGACGGATCGCTGGTCCTCACCGAAGTGAAGGCGCGCCGCGGCGGCCGTCACGCGCCTGAGCTCAGGGTGGATCGACGCAAGCGACTCCATCTGGAAACCGCCGCACGCATGCTGCTGTGTCGACCCGGGCTGCGCCGTCGTGCCGTCCGTTTCGACGTGATCGCCGTCACCCTCGACGCCGAGGGGCGCCCGGAGTCGCTGCGTCACGTGCCAAGGGCGTTCGACGCCGCGGGGCGCCGGCCCGGCCAGTAGCGATCCAGCGCGAAGTTGAAGAGGCGCTCGCGCATCTGCAGCAGGTCCTCGGCGATCCACCGCGTGCGAAGCGCGTTCAGGTACCGGTTCTGCTCGATCGCGAAGCGTTCGCCCTCCAGCTGTCGGCGCAACTGCAGCTGCAGGCGCGGGTCGAAGATGCTGCGGGCCACGGCTTGCTTCGACGCGAACAGCGTCATCCACGAGACCTGCGCGCGCTGCTCGACCGGACCGTCGATCGCGCCCTGTTTCAGGCCCTTGATGCGCACCTTCAGGTCCTCCACCAGGTCGGGGATGCCGTCCACCCCCTGCGCGCCCAGCTTGAACTCGCGCCACAGGCCGCCGTTGGGCACGTTCATCGCCGCGGCGACCTCCTCGAAGGTCTTCCCCTCGGCGAAGAGCGCCTTCACCTGGTCCACCTTCGCCTGATCCGCCTTGGGCACCGCGATGCGACCCACGCGCAGCATCAGCGGCGGGTTGTAGACCTCGTAGTTGCGCATGTAGAGACGGTCGATGTCGCGCCAGCTCACGATCGCGCGCGGGCGCACGCGCCGACGCATCAGGTCGTTCGCCAGCGCCTCGTTCTTCTGGCGCTTGGTGAAGTCCTCGATCGTCATGCCGGGGAACTCCTCCTCGATGCTGCGTTCCGCCTCGCTGCGCGTGCCGCCGCGGCTGGCGATCTCCTTCTCCTGCAGTTCGCGCATCCACGCCAGCAGGCCCTCCTTCGCCTCGTCGGGAATGGTGGACTCGGCCTCGCTGATCACAAGCTCGTTGTTCACGAACTGGTCGAAGGCCTCGTAGATGATCCGGCGGAACTCCTCGTAGGCCTTCTCGCGCTCGTTCGGAGTTCCCGTGGCGATGCGCCGAAGACGATCCTCTCGGGGGATCAGGAAGTCGTTCGCATAGAGCGGCTTGCCGTTGATCTGACCGATCAGCGAATCCACCGGCCAGATGCCGTTGGTGATCGAGGCGTCGGGCGTCTTCGTGCCGTCGGCGCCGATCGTGGATCCCGGCGTGCGCATGGTGCGCGTCACCGAGGTCGTGGCCTTGCCCGAGGCGTCCACCTGCACCGTGGTGTCCTGCGTCTCGTCGGGATCGGGCTCGAAGTCCGACGCGGGAATCTCCACCACCGACGGGCGAACCCCCTCCGGCACCGATCCCTTCACGAACGCGGCCGTGGGAATGTCGCGGCTGTCCTCGGGCGTCTCGTCCATCGAGAGGCACCCGACAAGCGGCAGGCAGCAGGCGGCAAGCAGCGCGATCCGTCGCACGGCGGGATGCTACCTGCGGCCGCGCGACCACCGCCTTCCTGACCCCTATACTCGTCGATCTGGAGGCCCCGTGAGCGACGCCGAAACCCCCAAACTTCATGTGGACAGCGACTGGAAGGCTCAGGCACAGGCCGAAAAGGAGCGCCTGAGCAAGCAGGAGGCCGAGAAGGCCCCCAAGGGAGGCCGCGAGGAGATGCCTCCCGCCGACTTCCGCAGCCTGGTGGGCATTCTGGCCAGCCAAGCCGTGAATGGACTGGGCGGCTACGCCGACGAGCAGGGCCGCGTGATGGTGGACCTGGTGGGCAGCCGCTTCGCGATCGACCTGCTGGCGGTCGTCGAGGAGAAGACCAAGGGGAACCTCACCCCCGAGGAAGCGAAGGACCTGAAGGAAGTCCTGGCTGAGTTGCGCTCGCGCTTCGTGCAGATCGCTCAGGCGGTCGCCGCGCGCATGGCAAGCGGCCAGGGCGTGCCCACTGCCCCCGCTGGCGCAACCCCGATGGGCCGCGCCGGCGAGCCCCCAGCCGGACCCAAGCTGGTCGTTCCCTGAACCAGACACGCATCGACGAGACCTGAACCGTGAGCACTGCCACCGCCGCTATGCCGAAGAGCTTCCTCGATCGCCACTATCATCTGATACGCCGCCTTCACTCGCTCAGCGGTGTCTTCCCGATCGGGCTCTTTCTGATCCCGCACCTCACCACGAACAGCAGCATCCTCTGGGGCAAGGCGCTGAACGGCGCGAAGTTCGCCGATCGCGGCATCGACGCCGCGGGAGCGGGCGTGGCCACTTTCCAGCATGAGGTGGATTTCATCCACGGACTGCCTGCGCTGATCTTCATCGAGGTCTTCGTGCTGTGGCTGCCGATCCTGTTCCACGCGGGCGTGGGCGTGTGGTTCGCGCGCACCGGTCGCTTCAACACCTCGCGCTACGCGTATCAGGACAACTGGCGCTACGTGTGGCAGCGCCTCAGCGGATACCTGGGCGTGCTGTTCATCTTCATGCACGTCAGCAGCCTGCGCTGGGGCTGGAACTACGGCGGCTTGATGCCGACCTTCGAGGCCGACGCCGCAGCCAGTTCGCTGGCGACCCACCTGCAGAAGGGCTCCACGGGCCTCTGGATGGCAGCGTTCTATCTGGTCTGCGTGCTCGCGCTCGTGTTCCACTTCGCCAACGGTCTCTGGACCGCGGCAATCACGTGGGGCGTCACCGTCAGCGTGGCGGCGCAGCGTCGCTGGGGCCAGGTGTGCGCGGCGCTGGGCCTCGGCCTGGCGGGCGCGGCGGTGGCGGCCGTGTTTGGCTTCGCCACGCTGGACCCGGAGAAGGCGAGCGCCATCGAAAGGCAGTATCAGGCCGGAGAACCGGAGCGGATGGAGGGCGCGGAATTGAAGACTGCCGCTCGACCGCACGCCTCCACCGGCATTGAATCGGTGAGCGAAGGAGTGACCCGATGAACACCCGTCAGCAGCGCGTGATCGTGGTCGGCGGCGGCCTTGCAGGGCTGGCCGCGACCGTGCGGATCGTGGAAGCCGGCATCCCGGTCGATCTGTTCAGCATCGTGCCGGTGAAGCGCTCGCACAGCGTGTGCGCGCAGGGCGGCATCAACGCGTGCAACGAGGTCGCGCGCCAGCAGGGCTACAGCGAGTACGAGCACTTCGACGAGTCGATCTACGGCGGCGACTTCCTGGCGCACCAGCCTCCCGTCTACGAGATGGCGCACTGGGCGCCGAAGATCATCGACCTGCTGGATCGCATGGGCGTGCCCTTCAACCGCACCGCTGAAGGCATGCGCGACCTGCGCCTCTTCGGTGGCAGCCTGTACAAGCGCACGCACTTCGCGGGTGCCACGACCGGCCAGCAGCTCATCTATGCGCTCGACGAGCAGGTGCGCCGCTGGGAGGCCGAGGGCAAGGTCGCCAAGTACGAGCACTGGGAGTTCCTGCGGCCCGTGGTGGACGGTTCCGGTGCGGCGCAGGGCATCGTGGCACAGGATCTGCGCACCATGCAGATCCGCGCCTTCCGCGGTGACGCCGTGGTGATGGCGACAGGCGGTTGCGGCCTCGTCTTCGGCAAGAGCACCAACAGCGTCATGTGCACCGGCGCGGCGGCCAGCCGCTGCTACCAGCATGGCGCGTTCTACGCCAACGGCGAGTTCATCCAGGTGCACCCCACCGCCATTCCGGGCGCGGACAAGCTGCGCCTGATGAGCGAGAGCGCGCGTGGCGAGGGCGGCCGCGTGTGGGTGCCGCGTACCAAGGGCGACAACCGCGATCCGCGCCAGATCCCCGACGCGGATCGCTGGTACTTCCTCGAGGAGAAGTACCCCAAGTACGGCAACATCGTGCCGCGCGACATCGCGACGCGCGAAATCTTCGAGGTCTGCGTGAAGCTGGGCATGGGTGTGGCGGGCCAGAATCAGGTGTATCTGGATCTCACCCACCTCGGCCGCGAGTACATGGACCGCAAGCTCGGCGGCATCGTGGACATCTACCGCAAGTTCGTCGGCGAGGAGCCCAGCGAGGTTCCAATGCGCATCTTCCCGGGTATGCACTACTCGATGGGTGGCCTGTGGACCACCTACACCGCCAAGCCCGATTCGAAGGGCATGCTGGCGGGCGCGCCGAACAGCATGATGACGAACGTCGCCGGGCTCTACGCCTTCGGCGAGGTGAACTACCAGTACCACGGCGCGAACCGGCTTGGTGCCAACGCGCTGCTCAGCTGCATCTTCGACGGCCTCTTCAGCGGTGCTGGTGTTGCGACGTTCGTGAAGGACCGCAAGGAGACCGCCGCGCAAGCTCCCGCCGCCATGTTCGACGAGGGCGTGAAGGCCGAGCAGGGCATCGTGTCGGCGCTGGCCGAAGGCAAGGGCTCCGAGAATCCGTACCTCATCGGCAAGGAGATGGGCGAGGAGATGACGGCCGCCTGCACGGTGGTGAAGGACGAGCAGCGCCTGCTGCAGGCGCGCGGCAAGATCGCCGAGCTGCGCGAGCGCTTCAGCCGCGTGCGCCTGAGCGACACGGGCCTCTGGACCAACCAGAACCTGAGCCACGCACGCGCGGTGGGAGACATGCTGCTCATCGCCGACGCGATCGTGGAGGGCAGCCTGGAGCGGCGCGAGAGCCGCGGCAGCCACTTCCGCACGGACTTCCCGGAGCGGAACGATCCGGACTTCCTGAAGACCACCGTGGCGAAGTTCGATCCAGTGCGCCGCAAGGTGCAGATCAGCTTCGAGCCGGTCGCCACGCCGCTGGTGCAGCCGCGTGCGCGCACCTATGGCAAGGTCGAGTCGAAGGTCGCCGCGAAGCCCGAGCCCGCCACGGTCTGAGAACGAGGGTCAGAGGCTGTTGCGGACTTCTTCCGCGGGTGGTCAGTAACAACGTCTGACCCTGGTTCTCGGTCACCAGTTTCCCAGCGCCGGCCCGGTGAAGGCCGGTCGCAGCACCACCGCCATCGACATGCCGATCTGCGCGGCGGCGAGAAGCAGCATCCCGACCGAGAGCGAACGTTCGCGCGCGTGCGGAGTCGCCATGGCCGCCAACCATCCGATCGACAGCAGCACCCACGGATCGAAGTAACGCTCGAAGGTCTGCGCGTTGAGGCATTGCGCGGCCACCATGCCCGCCATCGCGAAGAGCAGCATCCCTGCCGAACGCCCACGCCCCGCGCGGTCCGCGAGACTCCACAAGCCGGTGAGTACAGCGGCTCCAAGGCCCGCGAGTCCCACCAGCAGCGTGGAGCGCCCCGCGACGACCGGCGCCGCTTTCGCGGCATCCCACAGCGGCCCACCCCATCGCCCGACCTCACCAGCCCCCTTTACCACATGGGGCGCGGTGGGCCCCCAGGTCTTCTCGGTACGCGTACCCACCCGCTGCGCATCGGGCGGCAGAACCTTGCGATAGTCGCTCGATGGAACAGCCGCCATCGCCACGCCGATCACCGCCGCCACCAACGCTCCCCGTCGCATTGCTCGATTGAGTCTCGTCCAGATCCAAGGAAGCAGGAAGATCCCACAGGCGCCCATCATCGCCAGCGCGAAGGTGATCGCCGCGGGATTCCACACGGCTTGGTGAAAGGGCTGGAACCGTGGCGGCATCGACCCGCCCCACAGCAGGAAGAACGCGACCACGCACGCCACCGCGGGCAGTGCGACCCTCGCGACACCCCGGACTCGCGTGGGCAGGCTTCCCCCATCCATCCAGGCGCGCAGAACACCCGGCACGATGCACCAAAGCATGATCTGCCGCACCAGCACCGTGCCGGCACCCAGCACGGCTGTGGCCCAGGCATCGCGGGAACGCCGCCAACCCACGAGCGCAAGCCCCATCGTGGCTGCACCCAATGCCAGCGCGACCGCATCCGTCGTGAGCCAGATCGCCGAGCCCAGCACATACGGCGATACCGCCATCGGCGCGATCAGCAGCGTCGCCCGCGCCGCGCCACACCAGGCCGCCGCCAATCTCCACGCGATCAGCCACGCGGCGAAGCCAGCCAGCGCCGCGATCATGCGCAGCGCCAGGGGCGAGCAGCCAAGCTTCGCGAGGCCCGCGAGCAACAGATGAAATCCCGGCGTGGTGGTGGTGAACGCGTCACGCAGATCCGGCGTGGGCCACTGTGTCTCGATCCGACGTATCTCGATGGAGTGATAGTCCATCATGTCGTTGGCCTGACTGGTGCCGCCGCCGCCAGCCACGATCGCCGGAATCACCAGCGCCACGAACACCGCGGCGAATCCCAGCATCCACATCCACGGCGCGCGACCCGCGTGCGACTCACGCATGAGACACCCGCCGCGCCTAGCGCAGCAGCAGCCCCTTCAGCAACGTCTCCACCGGCTGCCACTGCAGCACCAGCAGCGTGCCGATCACGTACGCGGCGATCGCCGCAAGCAGGGCACGATCCGTGCGCAGCGTCTCGAGCGGCGCGTCGCTCAGTCCAAGGTTCGCGCGGCGATAGAACCTATGGATGGCGATCATCACGAGCGGCGTGAGCAGCGCCAGTCCCATCGCGCGCGCGCCGTACAACCGCTCGGCAAGCGAGGACAGCGTGTACATCAAATACACGATCACCAGCAGCGAACCGCTCACGCCCAGCAGCCAGTTCATCTGATCCCGCGTCTCGTAGCCGATGCGCGGCTTCCAATCCACCTGCTGACCGGCTGCCCGCGCGTTCTCCGCGGCGGACAGGTCGCACAACCGCTTCGTGAACCCCAGGAACAGCGTGAGGAAGAACACGCACAGCATGAGCCAGATCGAGACCTTCACGTCCATCGCCGCGGCGCCCGCGGCGGCACGCAGACAGAAGCCGGTCGAGAGCACCGACACGTCGACCAGCGGCACACGCTTCAGGCGAACGTTGTAGGCCAGCTGCAGCAGCAGGTAGGCGAGCACGCACGCACCCACCACCTTGCCAGCGGTGTTCCACGCCAGCCCGAGCGCGAAACCCTGCATCGCATAGCCCACCAGCATGGCCGCGCCCACGCCTACCGCCCCCGACGCCACGGGCCGGCGCCGCTTCACCGGATGCTGCCGATCCTTCGGCGCGTCCAGCGCGTCGTTCACGCAGTAGGTTCCGCTCGCCGCCAGGCAGAACGCCACGAAGGCCCATATCAGGGGCCGGAAGCGCACCTCGAATTCCTCGGCGAGGTCGAACCCCCGTCCCTCGCCCGACAGCCAGAACACCGCGGGGACCAGCACGAAGACGTTCTTCGTCCAGTCACCGGGTCGGAGCAGCTGCAGCCATGGGGCCATGGGGGCTGTATCGGCAGTTTTCGCCCCGGTTCGCCAGCAGGTGACCGGACGCCGGACCCCGAATAGGATCGCTTCATGGTCGCCCCGAAGTCCGACGCCTCCGCCCGCACGATCACCGTCCATGTCGTCCGTCAGGACGGCCCCGCCGCCCCCCGCCGCACCGAAAGCTACCGCGTTCCGGTCGAGCCCGGCGCCAACGTGATCAGCGTGCTCCAGTGGATCGCCGCACACCCCACGACCACCGACGGCAACGCCAGCACGCCGGTGGTCTACGACAGCGGATGCCTGGAGGAGGTGTGCGGCAGCTGCACGATGTTGATCAACGGCCGCGTGCGACAGAGCTGCTCCGCGCTGATCGACCAGATCGTGGATGACTCCAACGAACTCACCCTCGAACCCATGAGCAAGTTCCCCGTGGTGCGCGACCTGAGCGTGGACCGCAGCCGCGTGTTCCACAACCTCAAGCGCGTGAAGGCGTGGGTTCCGATCGACGGTACCTACTCTCTCGGCGCGGGCCCGAAGGACACGCCCTCCAGCCAGGAACAGCGCTACGTGATGAGCACCTGCATGAGCTGCGGCTGCTGCCTGGAAGCTTGCCCGCAGTTCAACCAGGAGCCCGACGCCTCGAAGTGGGACTCGAGCTTCATCGGTGCACATGCCATCAACCAGGCGCGCCTGTTCAACAGCCATCCGACCGGCGCCACGCTGGCCGACGAGCGCCTCGACGTGCTCATGGGCGAGGGCGGCGTGAACGACTGTGGCAATGCGCAGAACTGCGTGAAGGTCTGCCCGAAGGAGATCCCGCTCACGGAGAGCATCGCCATGATTGGCCGTCAGGCCACGATCCGCGGCATCAAGCGCTTCTTCGGCGGCAAGTGAGGTCGGTGCTCAGGCGCGCACGCGTGTGCGCCGCGGTTCCCCCGCCTCGACGCGTTCGATCGAGAGCGCAAGCCCCGTGTCGGCGCTGACCTCCATCAGGGCGCCCGTCACGCGGATCTCGCCACCGCTCACCTCGTACTGCACGGGCATCGCGGTGGTCATGTGGTGCACCACGCGGCTGGCGTCGCGGCCGATCACGCCGTCGCATGGGCCGCACATGCCAAGATCGCTCAGGAACGCGGTGCCACCCGGCAGGATCCGCTCGTCGGCCGTGGGGACGTGCGTGTGCGAGCCAAGCACCGCCGCCACGCGACCGTCCAGATGATGCGCCAGCGCGGCCTTCTCGCTGGTCGCCTCCATGTGCGCCTCGATGATCACGATCGGCTTGCGATCGGGCAGGTTGCGCAGGATCTCGTCGCAGGTGGCGAACGGATCGTCGGCAGGCATCGGGAACACCACGCGCCCAAGCACCGTGGCGACGAAGATGTCGCGGCTGCGCTCGCCATGCGCCGGAATGCGGATCCAGCGCTTTCCGGGGGCCTTCGCGGAAAGGTTCGCGGGCCGAAGGATCGGCTCGCCCGGATCCTCGATGGTCTGCGAGATCCGCGCGTCCTTGTAGACATGGTCACCCAGCGTCACGGCATCCGCACCCGCCTCGCGCAGCGCCCGGTACAGATCGGCGGTGATGCCCGAACCATTTCGGATGTTCTCGCCGTTCACGATGACGGCGTCAGGCTTCAGGCTTGCGCGCAGCTCCGGCAGATGCTTCTGCACGGCGGCGCGCCCGGGGGCTCCCACCACGTCACCAAGGAACAGGATGCGGATTGGGCGCGGCATCGGTACACTCTAACGAGTCGGCGGTGACGGGCCTCTCGGCCATGTCTCGACCGCGTTCCCAACGAGACTTCCATGGGCATGACCGCGATCGCGTTCAAGATGGGTGACAAGGTCCGTTCGAGCAAGCGTCCTGAATGGGGCGTGGGCTCGATCATGAAGCTCGAGGCCATCACCTTTCAGGGCAAGACCGACCAGCGCATCTACGTGCGCTTCGCAGCGGTCGGCATGAAGACGCTGCTCGCCAGCGCCGCCGACCTGATTCCCGCCGAAGGCGGCGACGACGATGTGCTGACCGCCATCCACCGCCCCACCACCCTGACCGATGTGGAGAAGGCCAAGGAGGGCGGCTGGCTCGGCTCGATCGAGCGGCGCGGCCCCGAGGAGGTCATGACCAGCCTGCCGCCGGCCGCCACGGACCCCTTCCTCAGCATGAAGAAGCGCCTGGAGCACACGCTGGCGCTCTACCGCTTCGACGGCACCCCCGGCCGCCTGATCGAGTGGGCCGTCGCCCAAAGCGGCGTGGACGACCCCATGACCCGCTTCAACCGCAACCAGATCGAGCAGTTCTTCCAGCGCTGGAAGTTCGCGCTCGACGCCCACCTGATCAGCCTGCTGGGCGAGCTTCGACGCGATCCGGAGACGCTGCAGGCGGCGCTTGCCAAGGCCTCGCAGGCCGCGCAACGCGCGGTCCAGCGCGCGCAGTCGATGGTCAAGTGAACCTGCCTGGCGGGTGAAGCCCCCCCGGCGTTCCGTCTGTTCCGTCTGGCGCGCCTGCAGCGCGCGGAATCTACCACACGCTGGTGCATCGGCCTTGCTTCCCAGCGCCGCGCTATGCACGGTGTGCGTGGAGGGAAGGGAGATGGACACGCAACTCATTCAGGCACTCGACGACCTGCGCCAGCAGTGGACGCAACTCGAGACGAACGACTCGCGGCGTGCAGGGCTTCTGGATCGACTCGATCGGCTCTCGCTGCTGCTCACCTATCAAGGCTTCGACCTGGAGGCCACCCGGCGCGAGAACGCCACGCTGCGCCGGGCGGTGCAGCAGACCCGCCACCGTCGCCACTGAAACCTATGCGGTCGGGGGCCTCGAGAGCGCGCCCCACGCCGCCTCGAGGTCCCGAACCCGCGGCCATGGGCCGCCCTCGCGCGCAAAGAGTCCCAAACGGGCCTCGCGCACAAGCCACACGAAGACAAGCCAGTCCGATGCGGAAACCCCTCGGGGTGCGGAAGCGTTCGCGTTTCCCAGCCAGCCATCCAGACCGGCAAGTCCCTGAAGAACGGCCGAGGCACCGCCACCCGAAAGCCGTCGCAGGCGATCGGTGCAAGCCCCAAGGAGGACCGGCACCCGGGCCAACCTGCCCGAATCCAGCGTCTCCAGTCGCTCGGGATCCAGCAGCCACGCTCGGTCCGCACGCGTCGCATCGATCACCGGCCCCCACTCCGCGGGCGCTGGGCGCGCAAGCTCCGTGTCCAGCCGCTCGACCGCACGCGAAGCCGCCTCCATCCATGCAAGCACGCCATGCGACGCCTGGAAGAGATTCGGCCGCACGGCATCCAGCAACGCCAGAAGCGCGGTCTCGTTGGTCGGTACCGGGTGTCGCGCCGGCCACGCCTGCGCGATCGTGAGCAACGCCGCGAGTTGGACAAGGCTTGCAGGCGCACCGAGTCCACGCGCGCTCCAATCCAGCGGGCGATAGTTCGGATCGAAGTCAAGATGGTGACGCACCTCGCCCTGCACCGCCTTCAGGCAGAGATGCACGCACGCGCGCCGCAGCCAACGCTCCGCCGTCGCGCGATCCGAGGTCCAGCTGGTGCGGACGCCATCGGGACCGACATCCAGCGTGCCGAGCGTCTCGATGCGCGTGCCGCCAACCTCAAGCGAGAGATCGACCGGCAGCATGGGCGCGAAGGCAGGCCAGTGCGCCTGCGATCGTCCGCACCACCGACCACCATCGAGCGCCTGCATGCCCTGCGTGATCGCGGCGTTCGCGCGTTCAAGCCAGTCGTTCCGCAATGTCTGCAGTTCTCTCGAGGCTGCCAGCACCTCGCCGCCATGCGTCACCTCGACTCTCGGCCGCAGATGCGCCGGCACCGCCGAGCGCTCGAAGTCCTCGGGGCGCACCTCGAGTCCGCTCGCCGCCGAAAGATGCGCCCCCAGCGCGGGAACAAGCGCGCCCTGCGCCGACGCATGTGCCTGCAGGAATCCCGATGCGAACTCCTCGACCGGCTGGAAGCGAGCCCGCATCCTTCGCGGAAGCGAGCGAATCAGCGCTTCCACCAGCTCCGCACGCTGCCCCGGCACGGACCATTCCACGCGCTCGATGTCGAGCGCCGGCAAGGCCACGAGCGGGACCTGCAGCGTCAGTCCATCCGTGTCCGTGCCCGGCGCATGCACGTAGCGCACCGGAAGCGGCCCGGAACCGCTCTCGAACTGCCGTGGGAAGGCCGCGTCATCGGGCGTCTCGGTCACCAGACGATCACGCGTGATGCGCAACACCGCGGCGTCTCGCCGCTCCGCCTCGCGACGCCACCGCTCGAAGTCGGGGCGACTGTGCACGCTGGTCGGCACGCGCTCGTCGTAGAAGCGATAGAGGGCGTCCGCGTCGGCGAGCAGATCGGTTCGTCGGCGCGCCTGCGCCCACGCTTCCGCCTCGACACGCATGGCGCGATTGCGCTCCAGGAATTCCGCGGCGACGCCCAGCTGCTCCTCCACCAGCGCGGCGCGCAGGAACACCACGCGCGCATCCGCCGGATTCACCGGGCCATAGGGAACGCGGCGCCGGTCGATCAGGTCCAGCTGGCCCAGACTCACCCGCTCCCATGCCGCGACCTGTCCCGTCTCGCGCACCCAATGCGGCTCGCTCAGCGTGCGCTTCACCAGATGCGGCACGGCGTGCTCCACCCAATTCGGCTGGATGCGCGCAGCCACGCGCGCCTGTCGACGGCCGGTGTCCACGATCTCGAGCGCCACGACCCAAGGCGGCTGGACGCGTGCCAGCCCGCTTCGCGGATGCAGCGTGAACTGGCTGCCGTCCGGAAGGCGGTACTGCCCGTCGCGACCCTTCAGGGCCGCCTGCGTGGCGAATCCGGCGAGCACGGCTCGATGCACCGGCGCGGAACGCCACGCGCCGTGATCCTGGCCGGGGTCAAGATCGAGTCGCTCGCGAAGCAGCCGCTCGAGCTGCCGACGCACGTCCGACCACTCGCGCAGGCGACGGTGGCTCAGCATCCGCTCGCGGCACCATCGCCGAAGCGCCGAGGATCCAAGCGTCTCCTGCGCTTCCCGCCAGGCCTGCCACAGTCGCAGCGCGCCGATCAGGTCCCCCTCGCCATCGCGGAAGGGAGCGTGCGCCAGATCCGCCTCCTGCGCGCGCTCGCCCGGCCGCTCGCGCGGATCCACGCTGGAAAGCCACGCCGCGACGGTCAGGGTGGCGGCGCCGCACTCCTGCTTCACGCCCTCGAGCAGCACACGCGCCACGCGTGGATCGACCGGAAGCCGCGCCATCTGTCGACCCAGCTTCGTGAGTTCTCCGCGACGATCGATCGCGCCGATCTCGCGCAGCGTCTCCTCGGCCTCCTGCAGGCGTCGCTCGCCTGGCGGATCGATGAACGGGAACTGCGCCGGTTCGCCAAGGCCAAGATCCTTCATGCGAAGCACGACGCCCGCCAGATTCGATCGAAGGATCTCCGGCGTCGCCGCGTCCGAACGCTGCGCGAACTCCGCCTCCGAGAAGAGACGCACGCAGGTTCCCGCGGCCACACGACCCGCGCGTCCCTTCCGCTGCTCCAGCGACGCCTTCGATGCAGGCTCGATCAGCAGCCGCTGCACGCGCGCCTTCGCGCTCCACCGGCTCATGCGCACCTGACCCGCGTCGACGACCCACCGGATGCCGGGCACGGTCAGGCTGGTTTCCGCGATGTTCGTGGCCAGCGTCACGCGCCGGCGCGGACAGGTTCCGATCGCGCGATCCTGATCCGTGTCCCCCAACCGTCCGTACAGCGGCGCAATCTCGCATTCGCCCGCCGCGGGGCGCCCCCGCAGGATCTCGGCCGCCTCGAGGATCTCCCGCTCGCCTGGCAGGAAGGCAAGCACGTCGCCCGGGCCCTCGCGCAGACACGTCTCGACCGCGTCGGCCACCTGCTGCGGATCGGCAGGCTCGCCATCGGGCGTGGGCTGCCAGCGCACCTCGACCGGATGGAGCCGCCCGGGCACGGAAAGAACCGGCGCGTCGCCGAAGGCGGCGCTGAGGCGGTCCGCCTCCATGGTGGCGCTTGCAAGCACCACCCGAAGCTCCGGGCGGCGCGGAAGGATCCGCCGCAGCGACCCCAACAGGAAGTCGACGTTCAGGCTTCGCTCATGCACCTCGTCGATCACGATCGCGTCGTAGCGACGAAGCCAACGGTCGTTGGCCAACTGCGCCAGCAGCACGCCATCGGTCATCACGCGCAGGCGCGTGGTGTCGTCACTGCGATCGTCGAAGCGCACCTGGAAACCGACCACCGAACCAAGCGGCACACCAAGCTCGTGCGCGATCCGCAGGGCCGTGGCGCGTGCGGCCAGCCGCCGCGGCTGCGTATGGGCGATCTCGCCCGCCACGCCGTAGCCGAGCTCCAGCAGCATCTTGGGGAGCTGCGTGGTCTTGCCGCTTCCGGTGTCGGCCTGCACCACGACCACCGGGTTGGCGCGAAGGGCGCCCAGGATCTGCTGGCGGTGCGCCGCGACGGGAAGCTCAGCCGGGTAGCGAGGCTCCACCGCGGCCGCCTCACGAATGGCGCGGCGCCGGGCATGGCGATCCTCGGCCGGCTTGGGCGCGGGCATGGGGAGATGCTAGGAAGCCGCGCGCCGGCCTTGGCCCCGTGAAAAATGAATGGGCCCCGGCGCGAAGGCCGGGGCCCGAAACTGCCGGCTTGCCGTGTCAGCTCACGAGCACGGGCCGGTGCTCAGCAGGATCAGTGCCACGTCGCCGAAATCGACCTCGCCGGTACCGTCGAGATCGGTGGGGCAGCCGAGGCACAGACCGTAGTCAAGCAGCGCGAAGGCCACGTCGATCCCCATGACCGGCACGCCGGACTATCTCTTCAACGCGAACCTGACCTACGACTACGAACCGTGGGGCACGCAACTCGGGCTGTTCTACAACTACCAGGGCAAGTCGCTCATCTCCGCCGCCACCACCGACGCGACGCCGTCCCCGCCCGCTCCCCCCGGTCCACAGCCGGGCACGCTGCTCGTGCCCGCGATCTACCAGCAGCCCTACCCGACGCTGAACTTCACGCTTCGTCAGCCCCTGCTGTGGGGCTTCGCGTTGAACTTCGCCGCCAAGAACCTGACCAATCCGGTCCGTGAGACGCAGTACGAGACCGTGGACGGGCAGACGGGCACCAACTCCACCTACACCGCCGGCATCGATCTGCAGTTCGGCCTGACTTTCTCGATGATCTTCTGAGGACCTCCATGATCCATCCCCGCCTGAACGCTCGAACCCAACGCCAGACGCATGTCACAACCGGCGCCGCACCGCGGCTCCTTGCCCTGCTCGCGATGTGCCTGACGTTCGCCTCGCCTGCGCTCGCCGCCGACACCAAGCCGAATGATGGTGCGAAGGCGGCGACCGATGGCGCCGAGCAGGCCCCGTCCCCGCTCCTCGACGAGAATGGCAACCCCTTCCCCCCGGCGCGGCCGAAGCCGGTGGACATCAACGCCGAGATCGCCGCCACCCGATTCGCCGAACTCGCCATGGCCGACGCGCTGATGGAGATCGAGCTTGGCGAGCTCGTGAAGCGGAGCGGGGAATCGCAGGCCGTCAAGGATCTTGGACACCGGATGGTCACCAACCACACTGCGATGAGGTTGATCCTGACCAAGGCATCGGCCGAGTCGGGGGCGCCGCTCCCCACGGCGCTCTCCGCCGAACAGACCGCCGTGCTGCAGCGGCTGTCGGCGCTCGCGGCGGCGGATCTTGACCGCGAGTACCTGTGGGAGCAGTCCCTTCGCCAGCCGCGATCGATCGCGCTCTATCGCTGGCAGTACGAGAACTGCGACGACAAGAAGATCAAGCAGTTCGCGGTGGGAACGCTGCCCATCATCGTGGTCCACGCGCGCGTGTGCGACGAGGTGCATCGCAAGATCAACGCGACGGAGATCGCCGTGCAGGAGAAGCGTGCGGCGGCCGAGCGCAAGGTGGAACAGGAACGCAAGCTCGCCGAGGCGCAGGCCGCGGTCGACGCGAACGCGAAGAAGTCGTCGCGCAAGTTCAAGAAGTGAGCCGCCCGCTCCGGCCTCAGCCGCCGCACGGACCGAACTCGAGCAGCACCAGCACGAGGTCGCCGTAGTCGACCTCTCCCGTGCCGTCCACGTCGGTCGCGCATCCCTCGCAGGGTCCGAATTCCAGCAGGACCAGCGTCACGTCTCCGTAGTCGATCACGCCCGAGACGTCGAAATCGATGGGGCAGATGCGGCGGCCCGTGGCAAGCAGGTTCGTGCTTGCCGTGGTGGTCGACAAACCCTGCGAGAACGTGCCGTTCACGAGCAGGTTCGCCGTGGCGCCGGGCGGAAGAATCGTGGGGATGCTCATGGGCCACCGAACCAAGGGCGCTGGCGGCGGCACAGGCGCGGTCTCGCTCACGGTGCCTTGGCTTGAGACACGCAAGGTTCCCTGCGTGAGGTCGATTCGTCCTTGCAGCGAGAGTGTCGCGGGCTCGACGTTCTCGAACGGGTCCCCCATCACGGTGCCGACGGCGCGCACCTGCACCGGCACGTTCAGGATGAAGTCCCACAGCGCATCGCCCACTGGCGTCGCTGTCGTCATCGCCTCGCTGGTCTGGGTCGCCTCCACCAAGGTGATCACGCCATCCGCGAGGGGGAGCGCAAGGTTCGAGGCGCCCGGATAGGTGGAGGTTGGTGCGACGGTCCGGAAGTTTCCATAGGTCACCACCAGACTCGACCGCACCACGCCGGTGCGCCCGGCCAGCGCGTCGACCATCAAGAAATTCATGCGCAGCTGTGCCGTGGCCTCGTCAAACCACAGTGTGAAGCCACCAAGTGGCGTCGCCGCGGGAAGCTCGATGAGCGAGCGCGCAGATCCGGTGTAGGGAATTGCGACGTTGCCGGACCCCCCGAAGAGCCCGGGCAAGGTACGGGTGCCCCCAGGGTTCAGCGTGGCGTCATGACTGCCGATCCAGTCGCCGACGACCGGCACCGAGGTGTTCGTGGTCTGCTGATAGGTGGTGGCCGGATCCAGCACGCACTCCCAACGCACCACCTCGGCACCGGCGGTCGCCATCGGCGCACATGCCAGAAGTGGAATGAGCCAACCCTTCATGCCCTGCAAGGTAGGCGCGATTGGGGACGGGGCAAGAACGATCACGGGAAGAGATCCGCTTCAGCGCCCAGCGCAGCTGCCGAAATCGACAAGGATCAGCGCAACGTCGGCGAAATCGACCTCGCCGGTGCCATCGAGATCCGCGGGACAACCGCCACACGATCCGAAGTCCAGAAGCGCCATCGCGATGTCGCCCGGGTCCACCTCACCGTTTCCATCCAGGTCCGCCAGGCACAGCAGCGGCTCGAAACTGGCCCGGATCGTCCGGGCTCCTGACAGCAGCACCTGCACGCTCTCGCTGTCCGGATCGACACCCGCCAAGCCCGCGCTGTCGACCCAGCCGGCGAAGCGGAACCCGTCACGTGGCCGCGCGGTGAGCGTGACGGGAACGCCGCGCATGTAGGTGCCCGTCCATGGATAGGGCGCTGCGGCGACTCCCGCGGTGCCCGCGTCCAGCACGATCGAGTTCACCTGCACCACACCCTCGGACTGGGCGTCGACATCGGCCGTCAACGTGGCGGTACCCAGCAGGCCGAACTTGGTGGCGATGTGCCCGAACATCGCGGCAGGCCGTGCCTGCATGTAGGTGCGCAAGCGCGCGAGTTCGCCCGTCCAGTTGGTTGGCTGACGCCACCGCGCGACGTGCTCCGTCATACCCGGTGCGTACGCGGCCTGGAACGCGTCGAGTCGGCTGGTGGTTCCGGCCGCGGACAGCGTGGTGTTCAGGAGGTCGCAGGCCCGGCTGATGAATCGCTGGCGAAAGCTCGCGTTGTCCAGGCACTTCCGAAGCAGACGCGTTCCGATCTCGTTGTTGCTCCAGAAGGTGCCGTTGGTGGCGGTGGCATGCGCCAGGCAGTCGTACTGCGCGGTGGTGGCGGCGCTGGAATTCCAGCCCGGCACATACGAGAAGTTCAGCGCGAACGCGAAGTCCGCGTCGTACAGGATCCAGCGCCAGCGCCCGTCATGCCGCGGATGCGCGCCCGCCGAGCGGTCCGGGACGACCTTGCGCCAGAGGCGCACGTTGTTGCCGGGCCAGTCCGTGTTGCCGCACCAGATCTCGTGGAATGAGTAGTCGATGAAGTTGCCCACGTCGATGCGATCCTCGAGCGCCGCGTACCCAGCCGCGGTCGCGAACTCCCCCGTCGCGGCGCGAGAGAGAATGTCCTGATAGTCCGGAAGCATCGAGGGATTCCCGCGGTCGTAGATCGGCGCACTGCTCGGCGCCGCTCCCGACCAGATCTCAAGCTGCGTGTAGTCGTTCTCGCCCAGGCCATAGTGATGGAAGTGATAGCCCTCATCGATGCGGTCACGGACGTTGTGGATACCCCAGTACTCACCATCGATGAACACCACGGCCGGGCGCGTGCTCATGCGGTCCAGGCCCGTCGGCGACGCGATGTCGCTCACCAGCGCATCGCGGAAGATCGAGTGCCCCCAGTCGTTTCCAGCGGCCCGAAGCAGGAACGTGTCGAACGCGTCCACGTCCTTCTCGGGGAAGATCCGGTGGCTGAAGGGCTGGTTGCCGGTCGGGTTGCGCGCATAGATCCGAAGCGCCTTGCGCGGACGGCTCACAGTCGTGTTGCCATGGATGCGGATGCCGACCTCGCCCTGGAATGCGAGCGCCCCGCCCTGCTCGTAGAACTCGATGTGCCCCGAACGCTCCCATGCGCTGCCTTCGTTGTAGTAGTTGTCCGGCACGTAGATGCCGATCGCGCTGTCGAACAGGTTTGCAGGCGTGGTGTTCAGCGACACCACCGGGAACGGATAGCGACCCGATCCGAGCGGATCAACGAGATAGGACTGCGTCGTGATGCGACTCGGCAGCGAACCGGACCGGAACACGCGCGCGCGCAGCGGATGGATCTTGAACACCTCGCCGGCGGGAGCCTGCCACCCTTCGTAATACGGCGGACCGGGGGCGAGATAGTTCGTCGGGATCGCCGAGTAGACGTTGGCCTGGCCCGCACGACTGTTGAGCGTGATGGGGCCCGTGTACGCGGTCGATGATTCGGTCGGATCGGAACCGTCGAGCGTGTAGCGCACGGTTCCACCCGAGACGCTGGACGCGATCGACACGGTGACAGGACCCGTGTACATGCCCCCCGCAACCGAGAAGGTCGGCTGCGCGAGGGTCTCCACCGAGGTGCCGGCGGTGGTGTTCGCGGCGCCGGGCGTTGGAGAGGCGAAGAAGAAGAGAGCGCCCGTGCCGTCCGGCTTGCGACCCATCGAGGTGTCGCGCGCGACCGCGATGCTTGGATACTCGTCGGCGCGCGTGCCGTCCGGCTGCGTCAGGAGAATCGGCTCGCCGGAAGCGCTGATCGCGAAGTTCGTGTGGACCTCGGGACCGTTCGGACGGTTCTTGCTGCTCGCCCAGACCAGCAGGTACTGGCGAGGCTGGATCGTGACGGTTCCGAAAGTCCACTTGAATGGAGTGGAGGCGCTGTCGGAGAGCGCCCAACCCTGCAGGTTCACGGCAGCGGTGCCGTCGTTATAAAGCTCGATCCAGTCCGAGGAGTCGTTGTTCTCGTCTCGAATGGTGACCGTGTTGCTGGACTGGATCTCGTTGATCCGGACGCTGGCCAACGCAGGCACAGCCAGCAGGAGGCCGAGCGACAGCAGCCAAATTGGGCGCAGCGGCTCGGCAGTCTCGCGATTCATCGAGCCCCTGATATAAACTGAAACCGATGGCGAATCCAGAAACTTTCGCCGCGATCGGCGTGAATGCGCCGAATTCTCGTGCTTTCGAGCGCACTCGACGCCCCTGGGCAGCGCTCCTCGCCTTCTGCATGCTCTGTGTCGTCGGCGGCGCAGCCAGCGGACTCGCGACGCCTCCGGGTGCGTGGTACCAGTCCCTCGCGAAGCCCACGTGGACGCCCCCACCGTGGCTATTCGGACCCGTGTGGACCGTGCTCTACATCATGATCGGCGTCGCGGGCTGGATTCTCTGGACCGAGCGAAAGAGGCCGGCGGGCCGCAAAGCCTCCACGCTCTTCGCGATCCAGCTTGCCCTGAACTTCGCTTGGACCCCGGTTTTCTTCGGGCTTCACGCGCCAGGGCTGGCGTTCGTCGTCATCATCACGCTGCTGGCATGCATCGTCGCGACGGTCACGATCGCGTGGCCCATCGCGCGCACGGCATCACTGCTGCTGCTGCCCTACGCGGCATGGGTCTCCTTCGCCAGCGCGCTGAACTTCGCGCTGTGGCGACTGAATTGAGGACTCGCACGCGGCAAAGCCGCTCGTGGCGACCGGACACACCGCAGGACTCGAACGCGGCGAAGCCGCGTCGTGAGGCCGGGGCGCGGCAGAGCCGCGCCGCGGGCGGGCGAAGCCCGCACGCAAGCGCACACGAAGCGAGGCAAGACGCAGGCCGAAGGCCTTCGTCTTGCCGAGCGCAGTGGGCGCTACAGGACTCGAACCTGTGACTCCCGCCGTGTAATGGCGGTGCTCTGCCAACTGAGCTAAGCGCCCGTGACACCGATCCACCCGGAAACGGCAAGGCCGTCGCACTCGGGCGACGGCCTCGTCCTTTCCGGCTCAGCCGCAGTTCTCGCTGCGGCCTGAACAAGCGAGGCGGACGGGAATCGAACCCGCAACCACCGGCGTGACAAGCCGGTACTCTAACCAATTGAGCTACCGCCCCAACACCAGACGAGCGTCTGGAGGGGCAAGTCTAGCGAAGGACCATTGGGGGTCAATGGGGCGACGCGGGCCGCTCCGGTGCCCGTGTTTTCAGGCAGTTCCGCGGAACTCCCGAGCCGAGCTCACGCCTCGAACCAGTCGTGGCCAATGCCTCCGTCGGCCTTCAGCGGCACGTCGAGACGCATGGCGCTCTCCATCACCCGCTGCATGCACGCCAGCACGGCCTCGGCTTCGCGTTCCGGCGCCTCGACCAGCAGTTCGTCGTGCACCTGCAGCAGCAGACGGGCCTTCGGATGTTCCATGGGCAGCACCTGGGCCAGCCGCACCATCGCCACCTTGATCAGGTCCGCCGCGCTCCCCTGCACCACGGTGTTGATGGCCATCCGTTCGCCAAGCGCGCGTTCGGCGGGATTGCGTGAGTGCACCTGCGGAATCGGTCGACGCCTTCCCAGCATGGTGGCCACGAATCCATCCGTCTTCGCCTTGTCCACGCACGCTTCCAGGAACGACTGGATCTTCTGGAACCTCGCCTTGTAGTCGTGGATGATCCGCGTCGCGTGCTCCACGCTGGCATCGGGGCCGAGCCTGCGCGCCAGTCCCCAGGGCGTGATGCCGTACACGATGCCGAAGTTCACCATCTTCGCGGCGCTGCGTTGCGCGTCGGTCACCTGATCGATCGGCACGCCGAATGTTTGCGCGGCCACCGCGCGGTGGATGTCCTCGCCGCGGCGGAAGGCCTTGCTCAAACCCGGATCGCCCGACAGATGCGCCAGCAGCCGCAACTCGATCTGCGAGTAGTCCGCGCTGACGAAGACGAAGCCGGCCTCAGGCTTGAACGCCTTCCGGATCTCACGGCCCTCGCCCGTGCGGATGGGAATGTTCTGAAGGTTCGGATCGCTGCTCGACAGGCGCCCCGTCGCCGCGCCAAGCTGATGGAAGCTCGCGTGCACCCGGCCGTCGGCGGGATCGATCGCCTCCTTCAGACCCACCAGATACGTGCCGACCAGCTTCGAGAGCTGTCGATGCTGCAGCACCAGCGACGGCACGGCCGAATGCACGGCGGGATCCGCGGCGAGCTTCTCCAGCACCTCCATGTCGGTGCTGGCACCCGTCTTCGTGCGCTTGACCACCTTCAGACCAAGCCCAGGCATGGCGTCGCCGGGCGCGTTGAAGAGCACCTCGGCGAGTTGCTTGGGCGAGTCCAGGTTGAACTCGCGGGGACTGGCCGCGATCACCTGCGTGCGGATCTCGACCAGGCGTCGCTCCAGTCCCTCACGCTGGCGATCCAGTTCCGCAGCGTCCACGCGAATGCCCCAGCGTTCCATGCGTGCGATCACGTGCACCAGCGGCAGCTCCACCGTGTCCAGCAGGCTCCGCAGCCCCTGCGTCGCGATCTGCGGCGCGAAATGGCGGTGCAGGCGCAGGGCGATGTCGGCGTCCTCGGCGGCGTACTCGGTGGCGAGATCCAGATCCGCCTGGTCGAACCTTCGCTGCGCCCTGCCACTTCCGATCAGGCTCTCGATCGGGATGTTCCGGTGACCCAGCAACGCCTCCGCGAGCGCGTCGAGACCGTGACCCACCCGCGAGGCGTCGACCAGATGGCTGGAGACCAGGGTGTCATCCACCAGTCCGAGCACGGACACGCCGTGGCGTTGCAACACGATCAGGTCGAACTTCGCGTTGTGCGCGGTCTTCGGAACCTGCGGGTCCTCGAGCAGCGGCCTCAGGAGCGGTTGCAGCGTCTCCCAGTCGAGATGCCGCGCCGTCTGCGGGCTGCGCACGGGGATGTAGACGCCTCGCTGCGTCTCGAACGCCAGCGACACCCCCACCAGTCCACATCGCGTCGGTGCCAATGCGTCAGTCTCGGTGTCGAAGGCAAGCACGGCACCCTTCGCGCAGGCCGCGCGCGCGTCACGCACGAATGCGTCGACCGCTTCGGCCGTTCCGAGCATCGCGTAGGTCCCGTCGCGCGTGATGCCATCCAGCGCCGGGGCCTGCGGCTCGTCAGCCGGGGCGTCGAACAGCGATGGCCCGGCTTCGGACTTGCGCGTGCGCGGCACAGCGCTCCTCGGTGCCGTCTCGGCCGCCTTCACCGGCTCCGCCGCCGCCGTCACGCCAAGCACCTCGGCCATCTCGCCGCGCAGCCGGTGGAAGCCGAGCCGATGCATGAGTTCCATCACGGCCGGCGCGTCGGCCTTCGAGAGGTCGAGCGGTCGATCCTCGATGCCCGCCTCGACCGCGCAGTCCTCCTTCAGCGACACGAGCTGTCGTGTCATCGGGAAGGCGTCCTGCACCGCCTCGATCGCCTGACGCTTGGCCGGCGTGAGCGTGTCGAGCTTCGCAAGCAGCGCCTCCAGCGAGCCATGCTGGGTGATGAGCGACGCCGCCGTCTTCGGTCCGATGCCCTTGGCGCCCGGGACGTTGTCGACCGGATCGCCCATCAGCGTGAGCATGTCCACGACCTGCCCCGGCTTCACGCCCTTGCTCTCGAACAGCGCCTCCGCGTCCATCATCTGGCCCGTCTGTCCGTCGACCAGCACGGCATGTGCGTCGAGCAGCTGACCCAGATCCTTGTCGCGGCTGAGAATGCGGATCGGTCGCGAGGGGTGCGCTCTGCGCGCGCGCCGCACGATCGTGGCGATGGAGTCGTCCGCCTCGACCCTCGGAACCGCCACCACCGGGATGCCGAGCAGCCGGCAGATCTCCACGCATCGCTCAGCCTGCGGCCGGAAGTCCCCAGGAGGCGGCTCGCGGTGCGCCTTGTACGCGGGGTAGATCTCCGAGCGGAAGGTGCCCTGGTCGCCGGCCGCGTCGATCACCAGCACCAGACAGCGCGGCTTGCGCTCTCGCAGCAGCTTCAGCAGCGTGCCCGTGAAACCGAACACCATGTGCGTGGGCTCGTTCGTGATGGGGCTGGTCATGCCCCCGCGGATCGCGTGGTACGCGCGGAAGAACTGCGCGTGGCCGTCGATGATCCACAGTTCATCGCCCGCAGGATCGCTCACGCCGCGCCGCCGGCCGCCTTCGCGTGCAGCGCCTCGATCTCCGCCCTCTCGCCGGGGTGCAGCGTCTCACCGCGTCGCTTCAGCACAACCTCGGCGGTCGCGAGGAAGCGATCCAGCCGATGCACCTTCGCGCCATCGTCGGTGAGCCAGCTGAAGCGAGGCGTGCTGGCTGGAGGCGGCGTGCTGCACGCGATCATGCTGCCCGTGCCCAGCGTGGTGCCCGTCATGATGCGGGTGCCGATCGCGGTCTTCACGTGGTCACCGACGATGCAGCCCATGAACTGGCGGCCGGTGCGTTCCATCGGAGTCTCGGGCTCCACGCGCATGCTGACCTCGCCGTAGGTGTTCAGCAGGTTGCTGTTCACCGTGGCCGCGCCAAGATTCACCCAGCGCCCGATGATCGCGTCGCCCAGATGGCCGTCGTGCGCCTTGTTCGACTCGCCCTGAATGATCGTGGCCCCGATCTCGCCCGCAGCGCGGCAGCGCGGCCCGATGACGGTGCGTGCCTTCAGCAGCGCGCCCGGCGCCACGATGGTGCCCGGGCCCACGTAGAGCGGGCCATGCAGCACCGCGTGCGCGCCGATGTGCGTCTCGCGATCGATCACCACCGGCCCGTGGCTCGAATCCAGGACGGCGAACGCGTCCACCTGCGCCGACGCGTGCACCATCACGGCGTCACCCTCGAAGGCGATCGGCCGTGTGCGCTTGCCTGTCCACCGCATGAGCCAGGACTTGCCCTTCTCGTTGCGCCATGCCGCCACCTGCGAAGGCTTTGCGAGTTCACCCGCCTTCTTCCAGCGCCGCGCAATCGCGTCGGCATCGGCGGTGATCCGGCGCTCGAGCGCCTCGTTCGAAAGCAGATCCCAGGGCCGACGCATCACCTCGGCGTGCTCAAGCGTGGCACGACGAAGACCTTCCGGCCAACGCCCCAGGATCACGCCGGCCGCGTCCGTCTCCTCCAGGCAGGCCGCAAGCACGGCGCCATCGGCGTCGACCAGCGCCTCGCCGACCGCGAGCCGCCGAGCATCCTTCGGTTCCGCAAGAAGCCGGCCGTTCAGCAGCAGGAAGCGCGCAGCCTTGGGCAACCCGTTCACGCGCAGGCCGGTACGCGCCGCCACCGACTGTTCACGCGCCGCGGACACGAACAGCGCATCCGCACCGAGCCGCTGCCAGCCAAGCAAGCCGCCCGAGCGCACCTCGCAGGCGCAACGAAGATCCGTCAGCGGCCCCAGCCGTCCACCGCCATCCTCGAAGACGATTCGCGACACGCCCATGACGGCGAAGGGTACCGGCCCCGCGGCGGCCGGTTCAGCGACGTCGACGCGAAGCCGGGAATCCCCAGTGGTCGAATGTCCGACCCAGCAGCCATGAGATCGGAAGCGCGACGGGCGCCGAGATCGCGGCGACCAGGAACATCTGCCAGAGTTGTCCAAGTCCGCTTCCCGCCCAAGGCCATCCCGCGTCAGTGCTCCAGCCGCGGAGCGTCCACACCATCGTCCACACCAGCCCCGCCATCGACAGCAGTCCCAGCGTGGCGACCGCCGCGGCGACCATGCTGCGGCGCATGACTTCGGCGCGCACCGCCAGGATCAGGGCGCCTCCAAGCAGGAACCCCAGCGCGAACGGGCCCGGCACGAAGGTGATCGTGCCCTCGACGGACATCGGGCTCGAGAAGTCCTGAAGCAGGCCGAGCCACCAGCAGCCCCACCATGCGCGCTTGCGTTCGGCATGCAGCGCCACGTACGCCGCCAGGCACCCAACGAGCGACGGCGTGGCCCCCGCGAATTTGAAGGCGGGCATCAGCGAGGCGTCGAGCGTCAGCGCGACGGCCGCCGCCATGGTGAATGCGCTCCAATTCACTGGGAGGCCTCCACCTTCAGCGTGACCTGACGCAGGCGCGACGGATCCACCCCGCACTCCACCTCGACCTGCGTGCGCAGCGGGCTTCGATCACTCCGTCCCACCCGCCGCACCACGCCCACGCGCATGCCCTGCGCCGCGGGCTTCCACGTGGCGTCCCACAGACGCACGATGTCACCTTCGCTGATGCGCGTGGCGGATCCGTCGACCTCGCCCACCAGCAGACCGCGCGAACCCGGACGGATCTGCGCCTTCACGCCTTCGCTGGGACCCGCCTCGGGTCGGTCGGCCGAGGTGATGTAGACGTCGAGCCGTCCCGCAGATGAATCCACGATCGGCGCGAGCCAGCACGAGACGTCGGTGGGCGCGCCAAGCACGCGTCCGACCAGCACATCGCCTCCGATCACGGCCGGATCACCCTCACGCACGCCGTCGCGCGAGCCTGCCGCCAGCGACAGGAAGCGCTCGCTGGTTCCCGTGCCTCGGCCCGTCACGCTCGCGATCAGCGGCTCGACCGGCACGCCTCCACGATTCATGCGGTTGGTGCGGTCGATCTGTGCCAGTCGCTGCTGCAGCTCCTCGGCACGAAGCTGCTCGCTGTGCCAGAGCGCGCGGAACCGGTCACGGTCCTCGACCAGCAACTGCATGTCACGCGTGGACGAGTCCTCGCCGACGGGCCGGAGCCAGTGACGCAGCGCGGTCAGCAGGTGCGCCGGGGGGCGAAGCGGAACCCAGATGAGGCCCGACAGGTCCGTTGTCCACGGCCGAAGCCAGCGGGCGGGCGCGATCGCCACGGCCGCGGTGGCGAGAACCACCACCAGGAACGCGCGCCCGGGTGCTTGGCCAGCGCGCATCAGGGGCGCTCCGGATCAGATCTCGTCGGAATCGGACTCGAGCGTGGACTTCCACTGCTCAAGGCTCTCAAGGTAGATCGCGGTGCCGCGCGCCACGCAGGTCAGCGGGTCCTCGGCGATCTTCACATCGAGCCCGGTCTTCGTCTGCAGCACGATGTCCAGACCGCGCAGGAGCGCGCCGCCACCGGCCAGCGTGATGCCGTTCTCGACGAGGTCGGCCGCCAGTTCCGGCTCCGCCTGCTCGAGCGTGCGGCGCACGGCCTCGGCGATCGAGTCGACGGGTTCGGCGAGTGCATCGCGGATCTCGTCGCTGGTGACGGTGACCTTCTTGGGAAGCCCATCGACCACGCCACGACCGCGCACTTCCATGGTGGTCGGAGGACCGACCGCGGCAGCGCTGCCGATCTCGATCTTCACACGCTCAGCGGTCTGCTCGCCGATCGCCATGCCGTGGCGGCGCTTCATGTAGTTGATGATGGATTCGTCGAGGTCGTCACCCGCCACGCGCACGCTCTCGCAGCTGGCGATGTCGCCGAGGCTCATGATGGCCACCTCGGTGGTGCCGCCGCCGATGTCCACGATCATGCTGGCCGTGGGCTCGATGATCGGAAGGCCCGCGCCGATGCCGGCCGCCATCGGTTCCTCGACCAGGAACACGCGCCGCGCACCGGCCTGCTCGGCGCTGTCCAGCACGGCGCGCTTCTCGACCGCCGTGATGCCGCTGGGCACCGCAATGACCACGCGCGGGCCGAACAGCCGACCGCGGCCGTTCACCTTGCGGATGAAGTAGCTCAGCATCGCCCCGGTCATCTCGAAGTCGCTGATCACGCCGTCCTTCAGCGGACGGATCGCGCTGATGGATCCCGGCGTCTTGCCCAGCATCTCCTTCGCGCGCCAGCCGACGGCCTCGCCGTTGTCGAGCACCTTGTTGGTGCCCTTGCGCACGGCCACCACGCTGGGCTCGTTCAGCACGATGCCCTCACCGCGCACGCACACGAGCGTGTTGCAGGTGCCCAGGTCGATGCCCATGTCGACGCTGAACCAGCTCAGGAGTGAGTCGAGCATGACGAGCCCTGTTCCAATCCGCCGTCCGGTGCCGCCGGGTCGGTTCCGTCCGATGCGGGACGGGTCGCGATCATCACCGAGTCTGGTACTCGAACGGACCTGCGCCGGTCAGTTCCTGATTCTTCAGGGCCACCAGCACGCTGCCCGCGAGCAGCAACAGCGTGCTTGCCACGACGAGCACGGTGTAGACGTTGGGTTGCGGACGGCGCTGCGGGATCAGAGGAAGGTCTGCCATTGGTGTCACTCGCCCTTGCGGCTCATCACGCGGAGACCGGCCTTCACCTCGCCGCGATTGCCTGCGTCCTCAAGCTCCACGACGCCCACCGAGCGGTTCACGTCGACGGTGGTGATGCGCAGGTTGCCCACGAACTTGCCACCATCGGCGATGGTCATGGTCCAGCCCGGCTGGACGCCGTCTCGGCTGCCCGCGTTGATCTCGGCCAGCGTGCCCGAGGCGCCACGGCGGACGCCCAGGATCGTCGCACTGAGCGCGCGATCGGCGGGCACCTTCGCGGTCACGTCACGGATCGCGCCGGGGCGGGCACCTGGCAGATCGCCCACCTGCGCCACGAACTGGCTGACCTTCGCCTGCGCGTCGGCCTTCTCCTTGCCGGCCTTGTCAAGGTCCTCCTTCAAGCGGCGGTTGCTCGCGGTCAGCACCTCGTTGGCGTTCTGAAGCACGGCCTTCTCGCGATCGAGGCTGTTGTTCTCCTCGAGCGCGGACGTGAGCTGCGTGCGCAGCGAGTTCAACTCGGCGATCACGGCAGCGGCAAGATCGCCGCTGACCTTGTTGCTCTCGGTCAGGACCTGCAGGTTCGCGGTCAGTCGATTGAACTGCTCCTGCGTGCCGGCCATCTGCGCGGCGGCCTTCACGGCCTCGGACAGCGCGCCGTCACGCTCCTGGGTGACGCGCTCCAGACGCACGCGAAGGTCGGTCGCGGAATCCATCGCCGCGCGAACCTCGGTCTCCTGCAGACGCTGGGCCGCCTCCTTCGCGAACACGGCCTCCTTGGAGCGCGCCTGCTCGTCGATCCACTTCTTCTTGAAGGTCTCCTCGTTGGCGGCGTTCAGCATGACCAGTGGGACAAGCGCCACCGAGAGCAGCGACGTGAGAACGATGAAGATCTTGGTGAGAATGTGCAAGGCAGCAACTCCAGACCAGAGGGTCACGCGCTTGAGGGTTCGGCCTTTGGGGCCGCGTGGGGCGCGCTTCCCCAGGATCGGCGGCGCACCGCAGGACCTGAGGTGTCTAAGGGATACCCGTTCCGGGCCTGAAATGTCAACGCTGGGAGGGGTCTCGGCCCCGGGCGGCGGCGTCCTGAAGGATCAGGGAGGCGGCCGCGGAGATCTGGACGGAAGGGTCCTGGTCGCGCAATAACTGGGACAAGGCTGCGGCAGCCTGCGGCGACTGGAACCACCCCAGCAAACGGGCCGAAAGGGCCCTGACTTCGGGGCGCTTGTCCTGGGCGCCGAGCAGGCCCAGATCGCCAAGTGCCTCGGGACCAGGATTCAGGATCTTCATGCAGGCGATCGCGGCGACAAGCCGGATCTCCAGCGGGCGCGTGTCGTCACCGCTCGCGTCGATCAGCCGCTGCAGCATGGGCAACGAGGACTTGTCGCGCAGCGTGCCCACGATCTGGCAGGCCAACGCGATGCACTCGCCCTGATCGCTGCGCGAGAAAAGCGCGGCGTGAATCGGCTCCAACTGCGACATGTCGCCCAGTTTCGCCATGGCCTCGGCGATCTGAAGATCGACCACGCGCACGGCGGCCGGCATGGCCCGAGGCATTGGCGTCTCGAATCCATGCTTCAGCAACGGCATCGCGGTGCGATTGCCAAGGTCACCAAGCACCATCACCGCATTGCCGCGGATCTCGGAACTCGGCGACACGACCATCGCGGCGAGCGGCGTCGGATCCACCGGCCTTCCGCACCGGTGCAGCGCGAGGATCGCGCCCGCCTGGACACTCTGGCTGGCGTCGAGCAGCAGCGGCTCGACCAGCGGGGCAAGGCCGGGCAGTGCAGCCTTGCTGCCGACGACCGCGGCGCAGAATCGCACGCCAGGATTGGGGTCACCCAGACCGCGGCGCACGGCAGGCTCCAGCACGGTGGGGTCGTGCTCCATCGCCTCGATCGCGATCGCCCGGATCATCGGATCGGCCGAGCGAGACGCCTCGTCCAGAAGCTGACGGGCGTTTCGCGCAGGATCTGCCGCGGCGCTCACCGGAAGCTGCGCTCGAACGCGGGGCCCTTTCGACAGTGCCACCGTCGAGTCCTCGGTCATGCTCTGCTGCTTGCTGCTCCACGATTCAACGCGTCCGTCCTTCGAGCCGCCGCATGCGCACAGGAGCACCAGGAGCGCGAACGAGGCCGCCGCGCGAACCACCGCGACACCGGGCCGGAGCACGCGCGCCCTCACCATCATCAGGATGCTGCCGAGCAACATGATCCACGATGCTACATCGCCCGTGCGCGTGAAGAGGCTTCTACGCGAACCCACAGGCAACTCGACGCGCAGCGAGCCCTCCGTTCCCGCTGGAAGCGGGCCCGCGATGCGCCGACCGTTGGAGTCGAACGCGGCGGTCACGCCGGTGTTGGCGACGCGCACCATCGGCACGCGATGCTCGATCGTGCGCCAACGCGCGGCCTGCTCGTGCTGCGCACGGCCGGGCAGGTAGTCGCCGAACCATCCGTCGTTGGAGAGGTTCACGAGCGCGCTCGCCCCCTCTCCCGCCGACACGATCGCCTGCACCGCGCGCGACACCGTGTCCTCGAAGCAGATCGGCACGCCGACCCGAACCAACCCTGCCGCACCCTGCACCTCGAGCAGTCGACCCGCGTCGCCCGCGTTCAGGTTGAACTGCATGCCGCGCGCGCCCAGATCAAGCAACTTCTGCTCGAGCCACTTCCACCTGCTGATGTAGGGCATCGTCTCACCGAAGGGCGTGAGCAGGATCTTGTCCACGCGATCGAAGTCGCCCGGGCCGCGCACGAGGTAGCCGCTGTTGAACTGGCGGTCCCATGCGTAACGATCGCCCTCCACGCGCAGGCCGATGAACGCGCCGCTTCCAAGAAGGATCGGCACGCCGGCGCGCTCCGCAAGCGCCTCGACGGAACCCACATATTGGTCGGCGGGCCAGAGCCCCCGCTGCCTCTGCAGCAGGATCGCGTCGCGCTCGAATCCGAAACCGGGCACGATCGTCTCGGGCCACGCCACGAGATCCACAGGCTCGCCCGTCCGACGCGCGGCCGCGAGTCCCTCGACCGTGAGCTCGAGCAGACGACCGAACTGTCGGTCTTGCTTGGCGCGATCGGGCGCGTCCTTGTTGCTCTGGGCCACATTGGTCTGGACGGCGAGCACGCGAAGCACGCCTGCCGGTTCCGGCATGCCGGCGATGCGCGCCGACCCGTAGGCGACCGCGGCCAACCAGAGACTCGCGGTCGCGATCGCGCCGATGCGGGCACGCCTCGGGTGCCACCTCACGCGGACCAGATCCGCGCACGCGCCCGCAAGCGCGGCCGGCAACAGCCCCATCCCCGCCGCACCGATCAGGTCCGCCCCCTGCGCCAGAAGCGGCCACTCGATCAGCGGCTGTGCAGGCATGAACCAGGGGTACCCCTCCAGGAACACGCGGCCACGGAACCACTCGCATCCCACGAGGAGAACCGCCGTGCGTGCCGCAAGCGGCCAACGCACCTGCGTTGGGCTCGCCTCGCTGCGCGCCACGGCCCACGCGTACAAAGCGTCGAAACACGCCATCGCGATCGCGAGCGCCGGCCAGCCCGCGTCGCTGACCTCGCGGATCCAGAGCTCCAGCCACATCCACCGTCCGAGCGCCACGACGAACGCCACGAGCGCCGCGCGGCGCATGGCATCGCGGTTTCCTGAGGCCTCGACCGCGACCAGCGTGAGCGGTGCCCACGCGATGGCCGCGAGCCACCACCAACCGATCGGCGGCACGGACAGGCAGATCAGAATGGAACCGAGCGCCGACAGCAGCGCCGGGCGAATCCACGGTCGCGCCCAGGTCATCGCGTCACTTGCCCGCGTAGTCGATCACGCGACCGATCTCGCTGCGAAGCTGCGAGCGGTGCACGATGCGGTCCACGAAGCCCGCGTCCTTCAGGAACTCGGCGGTCTGGAAACCCTCGGGCAGTTCCTGCCGAATCGTCTGGCGGATCACGCGCGGGCCGGCGAAGCCGATCAGCGCCTTGGGTTCCGCCAGGATCACGTCGCCGAGCATCGCGAAGCTGGCAGTCACGCCACCCGTCGTGGGATCGCTGAGGACGCTGATGAAGAGGCCGCCGGCGTCGTCGAAGCGCGCCAGCGCCGCGCTGGTCTTGGCCATCTGCATCAGCGAGAAGCCGCTCTCCATCATGCGCGCGCCACCGGAGCAGCTCACGATCACCAACGGCAGGTCGTGATCCGTCGCGTGCTCGATGATCCGCGTGAGCTTTTCTCCGATCACGCTTCCCATCGAACCCGCCAGGAACGTGAAGTCCATGCACCCAAGCGCCACCTTGCGGCCCTTCACGAAGCCGGTGCCGGTCTGCACGCCGTCGTTCTCGCCGGTCGTGCGCTGGGCGTCCCGGATGCGATCGGTGTAAGCCTTCAGGTCGCGGAACTGCAGTGGATCCATCGGGGCCATCTTCGCGTTCATGGGCTCGAACGAGTCTGGATCCACGAGTTGCTCCACGCGCTGGCGCCCGGAGATGCGATGGTGATGGTCGCAGCGCGGGCAGACCCACAGGTTCGCCTCGAGCGCCTTGCGGAAGAGCGTCTCCGAGCACCCGTCGCAGGGCATCCAGAGGCCATCCGGCACGGACTTCTTCGTGGTGGCTGCGCCTGCGGACTCCCAACTCGTCTCGGCCATGTCGCGGATCCTATCCGAGCGAGGCGGCGCGGTGAATCGCGGCGGCGGCGGCGCGAAGGTCCTTCGCACCGAAGAGTGCGGACGCGCTCACGAGCACGTCGGCGCCGGCACGTGCGCACACCCGCGCTGTCTCCGGCCCCACGCCTCCGTCCATCTGCACCCGCGCCTCGGCGCCGAGTCGGTTGCGCAGCCATTCCGTCTTTCGCAGCGTGGCGTCGATGAATGCCTGTCCCGAGAAACCCGGGTGCACGCTCATCACCAGATGCAGGTCGAAGGCGCGCAGGAACGGCTCGTGCCGCTCGACGCGCGTCTCGGGATTGCTCGCCAGTCCCACGCCGAGGCCAAGCCCGCGCGCCCGGGCGGCCAACGCCGCGGGGTCCGCCACTGCCTCCACGTGGAAGGTGACGGAGTTGGCACCCGCCTTCGCGAAGGGTTCGATGAAGCGCGCAGGATCCGTGACCATCAGGTGCACATCGAGGAACGCGTCCGGGCATGCGCGACGCACGGCGGCGCACACCGCTGGACCCATCGACAGGTTGGGCACGAAGTGGCCGTCCATCACGTCGACATGCAGCAGGTCCGCCCCCACCGCCAGCGCCTCGGCGCTCTGCGCACCCAGACAGGCGAAGTCCGCGGACAGGATGCTGGCCGCCAACAACGGCCGAGCCGGTGCGCGTCGGAAGAGATTCAGCTCAGGAGCCACTCTTGGGTTCCGTGGCTGGCTTCGCGTCGCTCGCCTTCGGCGCGGCGGCGGCCGGCGGGCGCTTCGCGGCGGCGCGATACTCGTCGAGCTGGCGCTTGAAGATCGCCTTCTCCTCGGGCGGCGCGGCCATCCACGCGTCGGTCTGCAGATCGACCGCCTTCCTCATGTCGCCACCGGCGTTGGCGACCTTGGCGCGCAAGCTCAGGATTCCGGCGCCGTTCTTCACGGTGCAGAGGTCGATCAGCTGACTCGCCGTCTCCGGATTGCGCGGCTTCACCTCAGGATCCGTCAGCAGCATGTCCACGAGGAACGAGACCGCACCGAGGTCCGAGGTGAAGCGCTTCTTCGTGGTCTGCACCAGCCACGCGTTGGCCGCCTCGGGCTTGCCCTCGCGTAGCAGCGTGGTCTTGTAGCGTTCCGCGACCACGTCCAGCGCCACGCCCGGCTCCACGTCGATCGCCTCGTCGAAATGCTTGTACGCCTCGCCCCAGTTGCGCACGTCCGCGCACTGCTTCGCGGCCTTGAGCGCGGGATCGATCCTCTCGCGAGCGGCCGGGTCGTAGCGGCCGCTCATGGCCTTCCGCACGATGCCGTCGAAGGTGCTTTCGAGCGGGTTCCCGATCCACAGGATCTTGCCGCCACGGGCCACGATGAAGGCCTGCGGGAGATTCTTCAGCTCGGCCGCCCCGAGCCATTCGCGCCGGGAATTGCCGTCGCGGTCCGAGGCAATCGGGTACTCGGGCGCGCCGGAACCCTTCGCGAACGTCTCGACGTCCTTCGCGTCCTCGTCGAAGATGCCCACGATCTGCACCGCGCCGTTGGCGCCCAACTCCTTGTGAAGCCGGTTCATCACCATGACCGAGTTGCGCGACGGAGCCTCGCTCGAGACCAGGAAGTGCACGACCACGCAGCCAGCGGAGGTCTTCAGGTCCGGCATCTGGCCCTTCACCATCGTCGTGGGCGCAAGCGCCGGTGCGGACGAGCCGACCATGAGCTTGTCGTCAGCGCGGCACGGCGTCACCGCGAGCACGAACGCGAGGCATCCAAAACAGGTTCGAAGCAGGGTCTGTCGCATGTCAGGGACTCCAGTCCGCGGATGATAGGAACGCGCGATCACGCCTCGTCCAAGGGTCCGAGCGAGTCGAACACCTTGCCCTCGAGCATCTCGAGGCTCGCGCCTCCGCCGGTGGAGATGTGCGTGAGCGCCGAGGCCAGACCGGCGACCTCGACCGCGGCCGCGGTGTCGCCGCCACCGGCGATGGTGGTGGCTCCAGCATTGGTCGCCGCCGCCACGGCCCGCGCAAGCGCCACCGTGCCCGCGTCGAAGGGCTTCACCTCGAAGGCGCCGGCCGGGCCGTTCCACACCACCAGGCACGCCTTCGCGATCTCGGCCGCGAACACGGTGCGGCTCGCGGGTCCGATGTCCAGACCAATCCACTCGTCGGGGACCTCGGCATGCACCTCCGTGGGTACGTTGTCCTCGAGCGACTGGCCGCACACATGATCCACCGGCAGCACGAGCCGGGTGCCCTTGCGTGGCGCCTCTTCCAGCATCGCGCGCGCCTGCTCCACCAGATCGCGCTGCACCAGACTGCGGCCGATCGACTTGCCTTGCGCCAGCAGGAACGTGTAAGCCATCGCGCCACCGATCAGGATCATGTCCACGCGACCGATCAGGTGATGCAGCGCCGGCAACTTGTCGCTCACCTTCGCACCACCCAGGATCGCCACAAAGGGTCGCGGCGGGTGCGCGATCGTCTCGCCCAGGAACTTCAGCTCGCGCGCCAGCAGCAGTCCGGTCACGCAGGGCTTCGGCTTCATCGCCGAGGGCAGCGCCAGCATGCTTGCGTCGTTGCGATGGCTCGCGCCGAAGGCGTCGTTGCAATAGGCGTCGGCGTAGGCGGCCAGCTTGCCGGCGAACGTGGCGTCACCCTTCTTCTCACCCTTCTCGAAGCGAAGGTTCTCCAGCACCAGCACCTCGCCGGGCTTCAGCACGGCGGCGGCGGCGGCGGCGTCCACGTCCGTTGGCAACTTGCCGACCAGCCGCACGGCGCTCGCATCCTCCCCAAGCAGTTCCCGCAGCCGAACCGCCACGGGTGCCATCGAGAATTCCCCCTCGAAACCCTTGCCCTCGGGCCGACCCAGATGGCTCGCCGCCACCACGCAACCCCCGCGCGACAGGACGCTGCGGATCGTGGGAAGCGTGCCCTGGATGCGACGGTCGTCGGTGATGCGTCCCTTGTCGTCCTGCGGCACGTTGAAATCGGCGCGCACGAAGATGCGGCGGCCCTTCACGTCAAGCTGTTCGATCGTCTTCTTGGGCATCGGGGTCTCCGGAGTTCGTGGGGCGAGAGCATACTTGCGCCCATGTTGCATCCGTGTCTGGTGATCGCCGGCCCCACCGCCGGCGGTAAGAGCGAACTCGCGATGCGCCTGGCACGCGAACTGCCGGGCGGCGGCGAGATCGTGTGCGCCGACAGCATGCAGGTCTGGCGCGGCCTGGACATCGGCACTGCGAAGCCGACCCCGGCCGAACGCGCCGAGATTCCCCACCACGCGCTTGACCTTGCCGATCCACATCGCGACGCGTTCACGGCGGCGGCATGGCTTGGCGTGGCCGAGACGGCGATCGAGGACATTCGCGCGCGCGGGCGTTGGCCGGTCGTGGTCGGCGGCACGAACCTGTACCTGCGTCTGCTGCTTGAGGGCATGGCGCGCGAAGTGCCGAGCGATCCGGCCGTGCGCGTTGCGCTCGAGGCACGCGAGACCGCGGACCTGCGCCGGGAACTGCAGGACACCGACCCCGCCACCGCGGCCGTGATCCACGCCAACGATCGCCGTCGCACGATCCGCGCACTCGAGATCGCCGCGCTCACCGGCGCGCCCGCAAGCGCGGCACGCGATCAGTGGAGCGACGCCGCCGTGCGCATTCCCAAGCACATGCGCCTGATCGGCATCGACTGGAGCACGGCCGCGATCAACGCGCGCATCAACGCGCGCGTGCAGCGCATGCTCGACGCGGGCTGGAAGCGCGAGGTGATCGCGCTGCTCGAACGCGGTCCCCTGCTTGCGCAACCACTCGAGGCCGTCGGCTACCGCGAACTTGCGGAGGCGATCGAAGGTCGCCTGACCCTCGCCGACGCCGCGGAACGGATCAAGACCCGGACGCGACGCTTCGCCAAGCAGCAGCGGACCTGGCTGAAAAAGTTCCGTGACGGCGAAAAATCGCTCTGGATCGAGGCCGACCACAGCCCCGAAGGGGCGTGGTCGAGGCAGGTCGCGGACTGGGTCCTGGCCGGTTCTCGGACGGGGAATTCACCCTCGCCGACTTGACGGACCGATGCTCCGGGCTCAAGGTAGTTGCCCAACGATGCCTGCAAAGACCTCCAGCAAGAGCGCTCCCAAGACCCCCAAGGCGGCCGCCGGTGGCGCCCAACTGGTCATCGTGGAGAGCCCCACAAAGGCCAAGAAGTTGCAGGAATTCCTAGGCAAGGGCTACACGGTCATCGCCAGCCGCGGCCACATTCGCGACCTTCCCGGCAAGAACCCCAAGGGTGTGAAGCGGGCCGTTCCGGGGGTCGAGGTCGAGGAAGGCACCTTCGAGCCTCACTACGAGGTCGACACCGACAAGAAGGGCCTGGTGGCGGAATTGCGCAAGGCCGCCAAGGGCGCCAGCGACATCTGGTTCGCGACCGACTTGGACCGCGAGGGCGAGGCGATCGCCTGGCATCTCGCGGAACTGCTCGATGTCGATCCCGTCCACGCCAAGCGCGTGGTGTTCAACGCCATCACCCGCAGCGCGGTGCTTGAGGGCTTCCAGCAGCCGCGACCGATCGACCTTGACCGCGTGAACGCACAGCAGGCGCGCCGCATCCTCGACCGTCTGGTGGGCTATCAGGTGAGTCCCGTGCTCTGGAAGAAGGTCGCGGGCGGACTGAGCGCGGGCCGCGTGCAGAGCGTGGCCACCCGGCTTGTGGTGGAACGCGATCGCGAGATCCGGGCGCATGTGCCGGACGAGTCGTGGTCGGTCGCCGTGCAGCTGACCGCGGACACGACCCGCGCCGCCACGCTCACGAAGCAATGGGGCGAACTGCTGGCTCGTGTGGACGAGCGCGGCAAGGGTCCCACGCAGAAGGAGCAGGTGCAGTGGCTCGCCGATCACGGCGGCTTCGAGGCGGAGCTCATCGAGCTCGGCGGCCAGAAGTTCGAGCTCGGCTGTCCCGCGGCCAAGCCCGTGGACCTGTCGAAGCCTGCGGTCAGTGCCGCGGAGGCGTGCGGCCTGGTGCAGGTGAAGGCGACGCGCACCGAGAACCCGAGCGGCAAGGGCCCCGCCGCGCATGTGGTGAAGTTGACCGGCACGCTGGATCCTGCGGCGCGATATCGCGTGGCAAGCATCGAGTCGAAGGGCGAGACCAGCCGGCCGTACCCGCCCTTCAAGACCAGCACCATGCAGCGCGCCGGCGGCTCGATCGGTTTCACCGCCGATCGCACGGGCCGCGTGGCGCAGCAGCTCTACGAGGCGGGCTGGATCACCTACATGCGAACCGACAGCCTGCACCTCGCCCCCGAGGCCATGCAGGCGGCGCGCAACTTCATCACGAAGAACTTCGGCGAGGCCTACGTGCCGGAGAAGCCGCGCATCTGGGAGAACCATCAGGCCGGCGCGCAGGAAGCCCACGAGGCGATCCGCCCCACCGACCCGAACCGCACGCCCGAGTTCGCCAACCGCGAGCTCACCGAGGAGCAGGCGAAGCTCTACGGCCTCATCTGGCGCTGCTTCATGGCGTGCCAGGCCAGCGACGCACGCTGGGAGCGCACCACGCTGCGCCTCGAGCGATCGGACACGAAGACCGGCGCGGTGCTGCGTGCCAGCGGCCGCACGCTCGCCTTCGACGGATTCCTGAAGCTCGCGCCGCGCGGCGCTGATGACGCTGAGCTGCCCCGCGTGAAGGAAGGCGCGGAGACCGCGCCCTTCGGCATCGAGGCGCTCCAGAAGTTCAGCTCGCCGCCGGCGCGCTTCACCGAGAGCAGCCTGATCAAGGTGCTCGAGGACGAGGGCATCGGCCGTCCCAGCACCTACGCCAGCATCGTGAACACGATCGTGGAGCGTCAATATGTGGAGCGCCGCGGCACGAGTCTGGAGAGCACCGCGCTGGGCGAGAAGGTCACCGACTTCCTGGTCAAGTGCTTCGACGAACTTCTGAACGTGGGCTACACCCGCGAGATGGAGAAGGAGCTCGACGACGTGGCGCAGCGCCAGCTCGAGTGGCACCAAATGCTGCGCGACTTCCAGGGGCGGCTCGGCCCAATGGTCAAGGGCGCGATGATGGAGGACCATGTCAAGGCGAAGATGGACCCGGCGCCCTTCGCCTGCCCCAAGTGCGGCGCGCGCACGGGCTACCGCTTCGGCAAGAACGGGCGCTTCCTGAGCTGCGCCACCTATCCCGACTGCGACTACGCCGCGCCCGTCGACCGCGAGGGTCGGCCCATGCTGCCCGAGCGCGTGAACATCAAGAGTCCGGACAACGGGCAACCGATGGTGCTGCGCACGGGTCGCTTCGGCAAGTTCATCGCGCCGGACATGCCGCCCGCGCCCAAGGTGAAGAAGCGCCGGAAGAAGGGCGAGCCCGAGGCGCCGAAGCCGAAAGGACCGTTCATCATCAACGTGGATCCGAAGGGCAAGATCAAACTGCCGAGCCCCCCGCCGCTGATGACCGACCTCGACTGCCCGAAGTGCCAGAGCCGCAAGCTGAACCTGCGCTCCGGCAAGCGCGGACCGTGGCTCGGCTGCAGCGGCTTCCCCAAGTGTCGCGGACGCGAGACCTGGACCAAGCTGCCCGAGGACAAGCAGAAGGAACTCGAGAAGACACTGGCCGCGCATGACGCGGCGAATCCCGGCGTGAAGGTGTTCACGATGGATGGCCGCTCCGTCGAGAGCGGCATGCTGGCGAGCGACTTCATCCTGCCCGGCGGCGTGCAGGAACTCGCCGTGCATGCCGACGCCGTCCGTGCGAAGTCCGCGTAACAGGGTCGGAGGTCGTTCTCGACCACTTGTGCCAACGGGCTGCACCGGCCCGCCGCAGCACCAATACGATGCTCACTTCGCAGCCGGCTCGCCCGCGTGCGGCATGCCCAAGACGAGCACCGCGAACGCCAGTCCGCCCACCGCCGCCTCGGTCAGCCACAGCACCGGCCAACTTGGCCCGCTCGCGGGGATCTCGAGGCCACGCCACGACACCAGCAGTTTCTGCCACGACGCCGCGAAACCCTCGGCCCCCTGCATGCTCACCGAGTCGAGGAAGCCGTTGAACAACCCGGCGAGGATCGGCCCGACGCCGAGGATCGCGATGCCGAACGCCGTCTGCGCACTGTGCCTCGCATCGGCGGGCGCCACACGATCGACGTACAGGAACGCGGCCGCGAAGAAGAACGCGTAGCAGAAGCCGTGCAGCGCGATGCCGAGGTAGGCCAAGCCAGGCGATGTCGCCGACGCGAACACCCAGAAGCGCAGGTAGTACGCCGCGGCGCCGATCACCAGCACGTTCCGGAACCCGAGCTTCGCGATGAACCACCCGAGCACCGCGAGCGTGCCAATTTCGACCATCTGTCCCACCGTCATCGCGGCGGGCGCGTTCGCCTTCGTGAAGCCGACGGTCTCGAGCCAACTCGCCGTGCGGATGAAGTAGACGTTGTGGATCATCGCGATCAGCACCGCGACCACCGTGAGCACGAGCACCGCCCGCCGCTTCAGGAGCGCAAACGCCTCAAGGAACGCGAGCGGATGGGGCGCGCTTCCCTTCGGGGGCGTCGCTGGCAGCATCGACATCGCGAACGCGCCATAGACCAGGCTTACCACCCCACTCAAACGCAACGCGTCGGGAACGAGCGCCGTCGCGTTCGGCTTCTCGGTGCCGGTCACGAACCACGGCACCGGCGTGAACTGAAGATGCTCCTGCAGCCACATGAGCGGGAAGACCGCGCTCGCCACGATCCATCCGATGGTGCCCCACACACGAACGCGCGGGAAGTCGGTCGTGGCGTTGGACAGGTTCGCCATCGCCACCGAGTTCGAGAGGCTCAACGTGGGCATGTACAGCACCGAGTACAGGATCGACATCGCCAAGAACGACTCGTAGGTCTTCGCCCCTGCGAGCAGCCAGTTCGCCGCACCGCCGAGGCAGAGCAGCACCCCCAGCGCCTTCTCCGCGTTCATGAACCGATCGGCCACCTGTCCCGCGATGATCGGCGCGAGGATCGCGCCGTACGCGCCCGCCGTTCCCAGGATCATGCCGATCTGACCACCGGTGAAACCCAGACCGCCCTTCTCGACCGGCGATCCCAGATAGCCGCCCAGCACCGGCAGCCAGACGCCCCACACGGCGTACTGAAGGAACATCATGAGCGAGAGGCGGAACTTCAGGAACGGCACGCAAGCGGCGATTGCGTTCATGGCCTCGGAGGGTAACGGCGAATCGCGCGTGGGGCGGGCCCAAACCTCCACCCTCGCTACACTTGCCCAAATGATCGAGCGACGAAGGACGCGCAAGGTGATGGTGGGCGACGACCGCGTGGGCCGCTTCGGCATCGGCGGCGACGCCCGCGTGGCGGTGCAGACGATGACCGCCGGCTACACGCACGACATCGACGCCTGCGTGGCCGAGATCAACCGCTACGCCGACGCCGGCGCCGACATCGTGCGCGTGGCCGTGCCCGAGCGCAAGGACACTGAGGCGCTCAAGCAGATCATCCCGCAGGTGAAGGTGCCGCTCGTCGCCGACGTGCACTTCCACTTCCAGCGCGCGCTCGAGGCCGTCGAGGCCGGCATCCACAAGATCCGCCTGAACCCCGGCAACATCAGCGACCGCGACCAGGTGAACAAGGTCATCGACGCCTGCAAGGAGCGCGGCATCCCGATCCGCATCGGCGTGAACGAGGGCAGCATCATCGAGCGCAAGGACAAGCAGCGTCGCGCCGAGGAGCTGGGCATGTACTTCGAGGGCCACAAGTCCGGCCACCTGCTCGCCCTCATGGTCGCCAAGCTCGAGGAGTACCTCGACATCTTCCACGCGCGCGGCTTCGAGGACATCGTGATCAGCGCCAAGAGCATGGACGCCCAGCTCTGCATCGACGCCTACACCGAGATCGCCAAGCGCTTCCCGTATCCGCTGCACCTCGGCGTCACGCACGCGGGTCCGAAGTCGACCGGCACCATCCGCACCGCCGTCGCGCTCGGCACGCTTCTGGCCAACGGCATCGGCGACACGATCCGCATCAGCTACGCCAGCGACCACATCGACGAGGTGAAGGACGGCCTCGAGATCCTGTATTGCCTCGGCCTGCGCACCCGCAAGGGTGTGGAGCTGATCGCCTGCCCCACGTGCGGTCGCATCCAGGTCGACCTGTTCAGCCTGGTGAAGGAGGTCGAGCGCAAGCTCGACAAGGAGATCACGCTCCCGATCAAGGTGGCCGTGATGGGCTGCGTAGTGAACGGCCCCGGCGAGGCCGAGGGCGCCGACGTGGCGGTGTTCGCCGGCGATCGCCGCGGCATCATCTACGTGCAGGGACAGCGCGTGGCGAACGTCCCCGAGGAGGAGATCCTTCCGCGCCTGCTGCAGGAGTGCAAGGAATTCGAGGCCAAGGTCAACCGCGGCGAGGCGAAGCTCGGCGAGAAGATCGTGGAGATCGTGCCGCCGGATCCGATCGGTGAACTTGGCTCGGGCGTGGACCGCATCCGCAAGGGTCTCGTCGAGAAGGTGACCGTGGGCGGCCAGTGAGGCGCGCCTTCACGATCGTCGAGCTGCTCGTCACGATCGGCATCATCGCGTTGCTGGCGGGCCTGCTGCTGGTGGGCATCGGCTCGGCACGCGGCGCGGCGCAGGCGCGTCGCCAGGCGAGCAATCTCCGGCAGCTGCACGTCGCGTGGACGATGTACGCCGATCAGGCGAGCGGCAGCATCCTGCCGGGCTTCATCGAGACGAAGGTGCAGGAGGTCTGGAAGATCCGCGCAAAGGCGCCGGCGAGGATCCCCGGCTCCGATTCCGATCGTCTTCCACGCGACGTCTCGCAGAGCTACCCGTGGCGGCTCATGCCCTGCCTGGACAACGCATGGGACGTGATGATGGAACAGCGCCCCGGCGAGGCGAGCGCGGAAACCTCCACCACTGCGGCACCATGGTCCGATCGACCCGGCGTGAGCACCCCCGACCCGATCGCCTCCATCGCGTCGCTCCCGACCGAAACCGCCGGCCGCACCGTCGCGCTGCAGCCCTCCTTCGCCTACAACGGTTGGCACATCGGTGGCGTCTGGCGCGCACGCGCGGAAGGAGCGCCTCGTCTTGCGCTGGGCGACGCCAAGCCCACCGCGGCGTTCGCGAGCGCGCTGAAGATGGGCGAGTCTGCCTCCCTGAACGTGATCCTGCGGAAGATCGCGGCCGCGCGACTTCCTGACCAGCTGACGCTGTTCTGCCCGGCGGCCCTCGCGCCCGCGGGAGGACCCGACGACCTCCCTCATCCCGAAGCGCCTGGCACGCCGCTCGTGTCGCCGCCAAGCCTTGCGGGCACGCGCATCTGGGAGAGTTCCGCCACCGATCCCGACACCCTTCGCGTGCTGGTTCCTCAAGCCGTTCCGATGCGACGCGACCCGCGCGCGCTGCAGCGCGTCACGATCGACGGCGCGGTCCCCGCCGCATCGATGGCTGAACTCGCGGATCTTCGCTGCTGGATCGATCTTGCCGCGTGGCCCGAGGGCCCGAATCCCGGCCCGATCTTCAGTGTGACGCCCTAGACACGCTCACGCGCGTGTCGCGTCCGCCCGGCCCTCGAACGAGAGCCCGATCACGCTGACATCGTCGGCGTAGGGAATGCCGGCGGCGTGTCCGCGCAGGGTTCCGATCAGCCCCTCGACGTCGATCTCCACGTCACCCTCCGCCCGAAGCGTGGAGAGCACGCGCTCGATGCCAAGCTCCTGGCCCGCGGCTGACCTCTGCTCGTTCACGCCATCGCTGAACAGCACGACCCGCTCCGACGGCGCCAGATCGAAGGTCGAGCTCTGATATGGGAAATCCGCCACGCCAAGTGGCGGCCCGCCCTCGCACTGCAGTTGCTGCGCGGCCTGTCCGGCCCCGACACGCGCTGCAAGACCATGCCCCGCATCGACGGCCTCGAGTCGCGTCCCATCGGCGGAGAATTGAACCGCGAAGAGCGTGGCGAACTCCCCGCCGCCACGATGCTTGCGCACGTAGTCGTTCACGCGGTTCATCGCCTCGACCAGCGGACAGCCTCGCGCCAGATCGCTGGCAAGATGCGCCTGAATGCTTGCCATCAGCATGCCCGCGGCCGCACCCTTGCCGGCCACGTCGCCGAGGAAGGCCCACGGACCGTCGGGCCCTTCGCCCGCAGCCACGATGTCGCCGGCGACGAATCGACCGGGCTCGGAATGCAGGCGCCAGCGCCATCCCATCAACGAACCACGCTCCACGGGCATGAGGCGCCGCTGCACGTCGTGTGCCGCCGACAGCTCCTCCTCCAGCGCCCGCTGGCGATCCGCCAGCTCGCGCCGGCGATGATCGCCCAATGCCAGCGCCACGAATCGCGCCAACGCCGTCGCGAACGCGGCCGCGTCCTCGCCGGGACGCGCGCCGCCGATCGAGTCCAGATACACGAAGCCCTCGACCGACTCGCCGATCAGCAGCGGGATGCAGAGCGCAGCCGTCACGCCTGAGCCCACGATGCTCTCGGCCATGTTCAGATTCGAGTCATCCAGGCACACCGGCTTACCCTCGGCCGCCGCGCGCAACAGGCTTCGGCTCAGGCGCGGCGCGTCCTTCGAGGGCTCGCGCATGGTCGAGGCCACGATCTCCATGGTGGACTCGGTGCCGCGCAACAGCAGTGCCCGCGCAAAACCGGTGCCATGCAGCAGCGCCCGCGTGGCCGACTGGGCCAACGACGGAATGTCCTGCGCCGCCTGCAGCATCGACGCGGAGTCGATGAGCAGCCGAAGGCGACGCCCCGCCATCGACTCGATCTCCGACTCCTCGATCTTGCGAACCTGTCCTCCCCGCTCGTCGGACTGCACCGTGGCCAGCGTGCTCGCGCCGCCCGGCGCACCCAAGTCCACCCGGAACCGGAACGGTTGGATCGTGATCTCGTCGCCTTGGCGAAGTTCGCACGGCGCCTGCGCGGCGACCAACGTGCCGTTCAGCAGCGTGCCGTTGCGGCTGCCCTGATCGATCAGCATCCAGCGACCCTCATGCCCCGCGATCGTCGCGTGTCGACTCGAGACCTGCGCGGCCTCCAGACGGACCTGCGAATCGGGCGCCCGACCCAGACTCACCGCGTTACCGGCCTTCACCTCGATCGTGTCGCGCCGAGGCTGCAGGAAGACGATGCGAAGCGTCGAGCTCACGCGTTGACCGCTGCGGGATCGTCGATGCGCTCCGGCTTCGCGGGCAGACCCGTCTGTGCCGCGGCGATGACGGATTCCATCCGTCCCATGGCGCGGTCGGCCAGTCCCTTGAAACTCATGTAGGGAAACAGCGTGACAAGTGCCACCGCGAGTCCCGTGGCGGTCGTGATCAGCGCCTCGCCGATGCCGCCCGACACGCCGCGCGGATCCGCAAGCTGCGACTGCGCACCAAGCACGTTGAAGCTCTTGATGATGCCGATCACGGTTCCCAGGATGCCGATCATCGGGCTCGCGGTGATGATCGTGGAAAGCACCACGCTGAAGCGCTCCAGCCGGTGACGCTGGATCTCGGCGGCCGCCATCGCCACGCCGTCATTGGCCCCATCGAGCGCCAGACGCAGCGCCACCATCATCTCCGGCTGGTTGCTGCCGTCGCACAGGCGCATCACTTCCTCCTTGCGACCGCGACGCAGCGCCTCCGTGAGCCGGCTCACGCGCGCACGCGCAGCCGCGCCGGACATGCGCGCCCAGAACAGAATTCGTTCGCTGGTGATGCCAAGCGACAGGATGCTGAGAAGCAGAAGCGGCCACAGCACGAAGCCGCCCTTCTGCATGAACGCGAGGAACGACTGGAGGACACCCATGAGGGTTGCGATCATACGAATCTTCTCGCGTCATGTCCTTATACTCATGCGCGTGCCAGGCACCGCCACGATGCTGGATGACGCCACCCTCCTCGAATCCGTCGAGCGCGCGCTCGCGCAGGCGATCGATGGTCGCGCCCTCGCCCCCAAGCTGGCCGAGGCCATGCGCTACGCCTCGCTCGGTGGCGGCAAGCGCGTGCGGCCCCTGCTCGCGATCCGCTGCGGCCTCGCCGTCGGCGCCCCCGACGCCAGTGCCCTGCTGCCGGCCGCCATCGCGTTCGAGTTCATCCACGCGTTCAGCCTGGTGCACGACGACCTGCCCCCGCTCGACAACGACGATCTGCGTCGCGGGCGGCCCACCACGCACAAGGCTTTCGGCGAGGCGCTCGCCATCCTCGCTGGCGATGGCCTGCAGTCGCTGGCCATGGAGGCCGCACTGGCCAGCCCGCGCGCACCTGAGCGCGTGGCGATCGAGGTCGCGCGCGCCTGCACCGACATGATCTCGGGGCAGGTCTACGACACGCTCGGCGGCTTCCCGACCGGCTGCGACGCGCCGGCCGATCGACTCGCGCTGATCCACCGCAACAAGACCGGCGCGCTGCTGCGCGGGGCCTGCCGCGTGGGCGCGATCGCCGCCGGCGCGAACCCGGCCATGCTCGAGCGCTTCACGCGCTACGGCGAGGCGATGGGACACATGTTCCAGGTGGTCGATGACATCCTGGACGAGACGCAGTCCAGCCAGACGCTCGGCAAGAGCGCGGGCAAGGACAAGGCGCAGGGCAAGACCACCTACCCCGCCGTGCATGGCATCGACCGCAGCCGCGCGTTCGTGCAGCAACTCCTCGACGAGGCGCTGACCGCGCTTTCGGGCCTTGATTCGGCGTCGGATCCGCTCCGCGCTCTGGCCCGCAACCTGGCGACCCGCACGTCCTGAATCCGCGCCCGGGGGGCGACCCGAAACCCCTTCGTCGCTACCATCACCCGAATCAGGGCAGGAAGCCCGAAAACACCATGGCGATTCTCCCAACGATCCACGGCCCTGCCGACCTTCGCGCCCTTCCCGTCTCGGCGCTTCCCGAACTCGCCGCCGAGGTGCGCAAGGCGATCTGTGACCAGTGCATGAAGAGCGGCGGCCACCTCGCGCCGAACCTCGGTGTGGTGGAACTCACCATCGCCCTGCACCACACCTTCGACTTCGGCCACGACCGCATGCTGTGGGATGTGGGCCACCAGTGCTACACGCACAAGCTGCTCACGGGCCGCGGCCACCTGCTTGGCCGCCTGCGCCAGCGCGACGGCATGGCGGGCTTCCCCGAGCCGCGCGAAAGCGGCTACGACCTGTTCAGCGTGGGCCACGCGGGCACCGCGATCAGCACCGCCGTCGGCATGGCGCGCGGCGACGCGCTCAACGGCCAGGGCTGGACCCCCGAGAACGAGTCCGGTCGTCGCGTGGTCAGCCTGATCGGTGACGCGAGCATCGTGAACGGGCTTGCCATGGAGGGCCTGAACGCGGCGGGCACGCTGCACCGTCAGTTCCTGGTGATCCTGAACGACAACGGCATGAGCATCGCGAAGCCGCAGGGCGCGATGGCCAGCACCTTCGGCCGCATGCGCCTGAGCCACGGCTACGCCGAGTTCAAGAAGCGCGCGAAGGAATTCGCCAAGCACATCCCGGGCGGCAAGGGCCTCTCCGACCTCTATCACCGCATGGGCGAGATGAGCAAGGCCGCCGTGAGCCAGGACGCGTGGTTCGAGCACTTCGGCATCGTGGCGGTCGGCCCGATCGACGGCCACGACTTCCCCACGCTGCTCGAGTTCCTGAACGAGGCGAAGCACTTCGACCGCCCGATGGTGCTGCACGTGAAGACCGTGAAGGGCAAGGGCTTCTCGTTCACCGAGAACGACCCGAGCGCCACGCACTCGCCGGGCCCCTTCAGCCTGCCGGACGACGTCGAGAGCGAAGGCTGCCGCATCGAGCTCAAGAAGAGCGCGCGCAGCTTCACCGGCGCCGTGGGCGAGGCGATGTGCGAGATCATGGCCCGCGACGAGAAGGTCGTGGTCGCCACCGCCGCCATGCCCGACGGCACCGGCGTGAGCAAGACGCTCGCCAAGTTCCCCGATCGCAGCTTCGACACCGGAATCTGCGAGAGCCACGCGCTCGACATGATGGCCGGCATGGCGAAGTCGGGCCTTCGTCCGTTCTTCGCCGTGTACAGCACCTTCCTGCAGCGCGCCTACGACCAGGCGTTCCAGGAAGTGTCGCTGCAGGGCCTCGCGGTGCGCCTGCTGCTCGATCGCGCCGGCCTCGTCGGCGGCGACGGCGCGGTGCACCACGGCTTCTGCGACGTCGCGCTGCTGGCCACGCTGCCCAAGGCCGCGCTCATGGCCGCCATGGACGAGCCGAGCCTGAAGGCGGCGATGGAGTTCATGCGCACCTACGACACGGGCCTCTCCGCGCTGCGCTACCCGCGCGACGCCGTGAGCCCGATGTTCGCCTCGCAGCCCTGCCCGGCCTTCGAGCTCGGCAAGGCGCGCGCGCTCGTCACGCACGAGCAACCCGACGCGGCCGTGCTCGGCTACGGCGTGATGGCGATCGGGGCGATGGACGCCGTGAAGCAGCTCGACGGCGAGTATCGCGTGGACGTGTACGACGCCCGCTTCGCCAAGCCGGTCGACGCCGACCTGCTGCGCGACCTGCTCACGCGTGGCGTGCCCGTTCTCACCGTGGAAGACCACTCGATCCGCGGCGGCTTCGGCAGCTGCGTGCTCGAGGCGTGCGCCGATCTCGGCCTCGACACCCGGCTCGTCACGCGTCTCGCCCTGCCCGACCACTGGATCTACCAGGGTGAGCGGCGCGAGCAGCTCGTGGAGGCCGGTCTCGACGCGGCCAGCATCGCGCGCGCCATCCGCACCGCGGTGGCCGCCGCGCCGAGCGCCCCACGCGCCACGAATGCCGCGGCCGCGCGCCCCGCCGCCGCACGCTGAGCGCCCAACGCCATGTTCGACCGCCTCACGGAACGCCTCGGCGACGCCTTCCGCAACCTCTCCGGTCGCGGCCGCATCAGCGAGGACAACGTCCGCGAGGTGATGGGCGAGGTGCACACGGCCCTGCTCGAGGCCGACGTCCATCACGAGGTCGCTCGACACTTCTGCGACGAGGTCGCGCGCGACGCGATCGGGCTGGGCGTCACGCGCAGCCTCACGCCCGCGCAGGAGATGGTGGGCGTCGTGCATCGCAAGCTCGTCGAGCTCATGGGCCCCGGCGACCCGAAGATCGCGCAGGCCTCGCCCGGCCCCACCGTGATCCTTCTCTGCGGCCTGCAGGGCTCGGGCAAGACGACCACCGCCGGCAAGCTCGCCGCACTGTTGCGCCGGCAGGGCCGCAGCGCCATGGTCGCGGCGTGCGACCTGCAGCGTCCCGCCGCGGTCGAGCAGTTGCGCCTCGTGATCGATCAGATCGCCGCCGACGCCAAGGGCGGCGCTCGCGTGGCCTTCTACGGCGAGCCCGACAAGTGCGCCGAGTACGGCAAGGCCGTCGGCGTGGCCGTGTCGGTCGCGCAGCGTGCGGTGCGTGCGGCGCGCGAAGGCGGCTTTGACACCCTCATCGTGGACACCGCGGGTCGCCTCCACATCGAGGACGCGCTCATGCGCGAACTCGAGGGGGTGCGCCGCGCCGTCGAGCCGCATCAGGTGCTCCTCGTGGTCGACGGCATGGCCGGGCAGGACGCGCTCACCGCGGCCAAGGCCTTCCATGAACGACTTCCGATCGACGGCATCATCCTGACCAAGTTCGACGCCGATCCGCGCGGCGGCGCGGCGCTGAGCGTGCGCAAGGTCACCGGCGCGCCGATCCTCTTCACCGGCACCGGCGAGCGTTTCGACGCGCTCGAACCCTTCCATCCCGAGCGCGTGGCTGGCCGCATCCTTGGCATGGGCGACGTGGTCAGCCTGGTCGAGAAGGCGCAGCAGGAAGTCGATCAGGCCGAGGCCGAGCGCGTGGCGGATCGCATGGCGAAGGGCCAGTTCACGCTGGACGACTTCGTGGGCCAGTTGCGCACGATCCGGCGCCTTGGGCCCATCAAGAACCTGCTCGGCATGCTGCCGGGCGTGGGCGGCATGATGAAGGACCTGCCGATCGACGAGGGTCAGCTCGACCGCGTCGAGGGCATGGTGCGCAGCATGACCTCCGACGAGCGCGAGAGTGTGCGTCTGGTCGACCAGCAGAAGAGCCGCGCCCGCCGCATCGCGCAGGGCAGCGGCGTGACGCAGCAGGAAGTCGGCCGCCTGGCGAAGCAGTTCGAGATGATGCAGAAGATGACACAGCAGATGGCCGGTATGGGTGCGCTTGGCAAGATGAAGGCCATGCGTGACATGGCCGGCGCGGGTCCCGGTGCCATGGGCGGATTCCCCGGCCTTGGCGGCCGCGGCAGCACGCAGACGCAGAGCATCAAGTCACGCTTCAAGCAGCGCAAGAAGCGCTGAGCCAGAAAAGAGCGTCGGAGGTCGTTTCCAGACCCGCCGCCCCTCGGCCGCACCCATCACCCGCGCACTCACGCCCGATCGAACGGCAGCGGATCATCCGCGCGCCCGCTGCTCCACGCACGCAGCCGCGGCATCGCCACCTCGCGCAGCCAGATCTTCAGGCACGCCGCCACCGGAATGCTCAGCAGCATGCCGTACACGCCCGCCATCGCGGCGCCCGCCAGCACCGCCACGAAGATGCTCACCGGATCCAGATCGGTCGCCTTGCCCGCGATCAGCGGAATCAGCACATAGCCCTCCAGGAACTGCACGATGCCGTACACCAGCGCAGGCCCAAGCAGGATCCACAGCCACGTCAATCGCTCCGCCTCCGGCAGCGCCAACTGATCCACCGCCAGCAGCGCGATCGCGATGGGCAATCCGATCACGCTCAAATACGGCACCAGGCTGAACACCCCCACCACCACGCCCAGCGTGATCGCGTAGGGAACGCCGAAGAACCGCCAACCAATGGCGATCAGCACGCCCATGACCGTGCTCACCACGATCCGACCGCGCACAAACCCGCTCACCGCCCGGTCCATCTCCACCGCGAGTGCCAGAATGCGCTCCCTGCGATTCACAGGAAGCAGCCCGCCGATGAACGCCAGCGCCGACGGAAAGTTGATCGAGAAGAACCAGAAGTAAAACGGCACCAGCGCGGCGAGGAAGCCGAACGTCAGCACCGACAGCGCGGTCTGAAGCACCTGTCCCGCGCTCGTTCCCACGACCGCCGCCCACGGCACGTCAGCATGCGCAGCGGCAGGTGCCGGCGCCACGCCGCGGCGATCCAACTCCGCCGCCACCGCACGCTGCAACGCATCCGCCTCAACTTGCGCCGCCTTGCGTACGGACTCTGGCTCGCTGGGCTCGGTCGGCGCCGACTTCGTCTCGACCGGTGCGCCCAACGGCGCCGTCTGCGTCGCGCTCTGGAACCACTCCCGCGCGCGCGCCACCTCGGGGCGATACGCCTCGGGCACCAACTGCTCGGCACGGCTGATCGCGGCGTTGAAGCGCCCCTCGCGAAGACTCGTGACGAAACTTGCACTTTGCCCCACCACCACGGGCACCATCACCGCCAGCGCCGTGACAAGCGCCACGCCCGCCGTCGCCATCAGCACACCGACCGCCGCCGTCCGGCTCAGGCCGAATCGCTTGCACAATCCCTGCACCACCGGCTCCACGAGATACGCAAGCCCGAACGCCACCAGCAGTGGCACGGTCACGCTTCGCAGCGCGTAGCCCACATACACCACCGCGATGACCAGCGCCACCAGCACCACATCACGCACGCCCTGGATCTGCCACAGGTGAAGTCGCGCGAGCCCGCCCCGACCATCGCCCGAGGGCTCGGTGCCGTCCACGCTCACGGGTGACCCCGCCGTCCGATCGCGCTCACCAGCCGATCACGGCTGAAGGCCTCCTGGAAGTCGAACACGCATCGGAAGTCATCCAGACAGTCACGCTGGCTCTTGCTGAAGAGGCCCGCGTCGATCATCGCGAAGACGATCCGCCCGAAGTCGTCGGTGCGGTGCACGTTCCAACCGCTCAACACCGAGAGCGCCAGCATGCCGTAGCGCTCGATCGCGTAGTCGCGCAGTCCCATGCACAGCTGCTGGCCGCTCACGTGGCGGTCGGCCTCGCTCGGGCCGCCCGGACCATGCACCAACTCCGAGGTCCGGTTCAAGCCATCACGCACGAACTGGAACGCCTCGGCCGGATACAGGCCGGTGCGCGCCGCAAGCCGCCGCCAATCCACCTCTGCTGTTGCGCTTTGTGACATGGGTTCGGGGGTCCTGAGAAGGTATCGGCTCGAAGGCCGCCTCGACTTCGCTGCGGACCGGCCAAAGCCTAGGCCACACACCACCTCACGGCCGCGCCCTGTAGCCACGCCCCTGTCCGGTTTCGCTACACTCCGGACGCGCCGTGGGAATGGTCCCCGGCATCAACAGCCGATCATCGGCGGAGGAACTCGGAATGGATTGGAAGCGTCTCAGCGTGCTAGCAATCTGCTCGCTCGGCCTCGCCGCCTGCGTGCCCCAGCAGAAGTACGACGACCTGCTCACCGCCTATCGCGGTCAGGAGCAGCAGTTGCTTGCGGTGCAGAGCGATCTGCAGACCTCGCGCGCCAACGAGGAGCGCCTTCGCGCGCAGCTCGCCTCGCTGCAGGCCGAGATCGAGGCCGCAGGCGCCAGCGCCGACCCGACCGAACTGGAGCGCCTGAAGTCGAAGCTCGCGGCCTACGCCAAGCAGATCGCCGACGCGAACCTTGGGCCCCTTCCTGCCGAGCTCAGCAAGGCGCTCGCCGACCTTGCCGCGCAGTACCCCGACGTGCTGACCTTCGATCAGCGCACTGGCATGCTGCGCTTCAACAGCGACTTCACCTTCGCCTCGGGATCCGCCGCGCTCAACAAGAGCGCGGAAGGCCTGGTGGCGAAGCTTGCCGGCATCCTGAACACGCCGATCGCGCAGCCCTTCGAGGTGAAGGTCGTCGGTCACACCGACAACCAGCCGATCAAGCGTGTCGCGGCCCAGCATCCGACCAACATGCACCTCTCGGCGCACCGCGCCATCAGCGTGCGTGACGCGCTGGTGTCCGACGGTGTCACGGCGAATCGCATGCAGGTCGCGGGCTACGGCGAATTCCGCCCGATCGTTCCAAATGGCGCGAACGGTGCCGCAGCGAACCGTCGCGTCGAGATCTTCCTGTCGCCCATGACGGTGCCGATCATGGGCACCGGCAACCCGATGGATGCGCCAGCGGCGAAGTCGGCGCCTGCGCCGGTGCGCAGCAAGTCCGACGACGACGAACCCACGAAGTGAACCGCTCGGGCGAAAGCCCGATCGAATCAGGACCCCGAACAAGCCGGACAACTTGTCCGGCTTGTTCTTTTTCCGGGGCAGCCTGCGACGCCCAGCGCACCCCTGTATTGGCACCAAATATCTCGATCTCGGACTTTGCGATCGTTCAGCAACCGTTCAAGTCGATCCTCATTTGACTGATTCCGGGCTTCCCGCGGGCCTTTTCTTGTGCCTGAGAACTTCGGGGTTAGACTGCGCCAAACCCGTCGGGTGCCTTTTCAGAGGCCGCGAGAAGGATTCCGCGCTCTGTCATTGGGCCTGCCGGGGCAACTCAAGGGCCCCCAGACATGCGCACCACGCTCGCCGCTTTCGCCACCTGTCTGACTGTAGCCACCGCATTCGGCCAAGTAACCAACATCACCCAATTAAGCGAGATCCGAACTCAGCAGACTGGCGTGGACCTTCAGATCTACGTGGAGATCGCCGGCACGGCCGCGACCAGCCTCAATGACCTCAGCCTCGTGATCGTCGGCAACGACGACTTCGCGCTGCCGCCCGCGCAGAACGGATCCATCGAGAGCGTGGTGAACCTGACCGGTCAGGCGATCCCCTCGAGTGGCTTCTTCGTGATGGCGGAGCCCACGTACACGCTCACCGTGCCTGACCTGGTCTCGGCGCTGGGCATTGGCACCGACAACAACAAGACCTTCTTGCTGGTCCGCAACTTCAGCGGCTTCCCCGGCGACGACATCGACCTGAACGACGACGGCACGATCGACAATCCGCTGTGGAGCGAGATCGTCTCGGACGTGGCGCTGATGGCCGTCGCGAATCCTGACGGCATCTCGGGCGACTATGTCTACAGCGCGAATCAGGTCGGCCCCGACGGCGGCTCATTCGTGAGTTACGCCAAGAAGTGCCCGATCACCGGCTTGTGGCAGGTCGGTCTGGCCGACGTGAGCGTGGCCGGTGACACTCCCGGCGCGGCGAACCCGGCCTGCACGGCGGGCTTCGTGCAGATCAACGAGATCCGAATCGATCAGACGGGCACCGACAACGACGAGTACGCGGAACTCTCGGGCCAGCCCGGCACCAGCCTGGCCGACTTCACCTACGTCGTGATCGGCGACGGCAACGCCAGCACCAAGAGCGGCGTGGCCGAGTGCATCATCCCGCTCACCGGGCAGACGATACCTGCCAGCGGCATCTTCCTCATCACGCTGAAGAACACGAGCGGCCAGGACGGCATCGCGTTCGGCCGGGCTGGCGATCTGCAGACCGCGGCGCTGACCTTCGAGAACGGCGACCACGTCACGCACATTCTGGTGCGCGGCTGGACCGGCGGCGCGATCGGCACCGATCTCGACCTGGACGACGACGGTGAGCTCGACATCAAGCCGTGGGCGAGCGTGGTTGACAGCGTCGGCTTCGTGAAGTTCGCTGCGACCGGCCCCGTGAAGGCACCGGACGTCGGCACGAACCTCGGCGAGTGGACCTACTCGGTCGCCAACGAGATCGGCGGCAACACCCCGATGGTCGGCCCCGACACCACCTTCGTCCCCGGACACATCTATCGCTGCAGTCCGCAGGGCGGCTGGAAGATCGGCTCCTTCGACCCGGTGGGCGCCGGCTCGAACAACAAGGACACGCCGAAGGCCGTGAACCCCGAGTGCTCCGCGTGCGGCGAGCCCGGCAGCGGCAGCTGCTTCTTGGCGCATGCCAATCCTGGCTGCGACAAGGGTAGCTGCTGCAGCGCGGTCTGCAGCTTCATCCCCACCTGCTGCGAGACGCAGTGGGACAGCAACTGTGCCAGCACGGCCCTGGCGAACTGCCTCGAACCAGGCAATCCGCCGGAGCTCGAGCTGAGCGAAATGCGACTGCGTGACCCGGACAACGTGGTCAACAACATCGACCAGAACGAGTACCTCGAACTCACGGGCGCCCCGGGCACCTCGCTCACCGGCGTCAGCATCGTGGTGCTGAACAACCTCGGCGTGAACGGCAACAACCAGCCCAACACCGGCGTGATCCGCGCAGCCGTGAGCCTGAACGGTCTCTCGATCGGCGCCAGCGGCCGGTTCCTGGTGACCGAGCAGACCTTCGCGCTCTCGGGCGTCTCCACCGACTTCAACTGCGGTGGCGGTCTGGTGTTCGACAACTCGGGTGCGCTCAGCGTGTACCTGGTGTGGAACTACTACGGCGCGATCGGCACCGATCTCGACGCCGAGGACGACGGAATCATCGACGCCGCTCCGTGGATGTCGGCCATCGCCGAGGTCGGCGTGATCGGCGACACGGGCGCAGTCTATGCCAGCCCGTCGGTCGGACCTTCGAACGGCACGCTGCCGGCGCAGGTCTACCGCTGCGTCGAGACCGGCGAGTGGACGATCGGCCCCGGCTCGATCACCACCGGCTACGACACACCCGGCGCCGTGAACGGCAGCTGCAGCCTGCCCCGCATCTTCTCGTGCGGTGACAGCGACGCGGGCGACTGCTACCTGGCCCACCCGAACAGCCACTGCTTCAACCGCGCCTGCTGTGAGGCGGTGTGCGCCGCGGTTCCGGACTGCTGCAACGTGGCCTGGGATGACGCCTGCGTCACCGCCGCCGGAACGCTCACCGCGTGCGGTGGCGGCAACTCTCCGGTGGTCATCAGCGAGGCGCGCATGGACCAGTCCGGCGACGATGTGGACGAGTACGTGGAGCTGAGTGGCGCACCCGGGACCGCGCTGGACGGTCTGGCCTTCATCGTGCTGGGTGACGCCACGGTCTCCGTGGGCGGCACCAACACCGACCTGAAGTCGGGCGCCGTGGAGTGCGTGGTGGATCTCGCGGGCCAGACCATTCCGGCCTCGGGCAAGTTCCTGATCACGGTGAAGAACGAGGCCACGGGCACCGCGGCGCGTGACGGCACCATCTTCAAGAACTACGCCTCGGCCGGCCTGAGCCCGGTCGCGGGCGACCTGCAGACCGCGTCGCTGAACCTGGAGAACACTGACAACGTCACCCTCGTGCTGGTGCAGGGCTTCACTGGCGCCATCAACACCGATCTGGACACCAACGACGACGGCGTGATCGACATCACCCCGTGGGATGCGGTGCTCGACAAGGTGTCCGTGGTCACCTCGATTCGCACCGCGCCTCCGACCGGCTCGACCGTCGAGTGGTGGTACGCGCCGCGCATCGGCCCGAACTCGGCCGGCACGCCGTCCCAGATCTACCGCTGCAGCCCGGTCGGCTACTGGTTCGTTGGCAACGGCTACTTCCTGGATCCGGCCACCCGCACCGACACGCCGGGCGCCGAGAACACGGCGTGCCCGAACGCGGGTGGCTGCTTCGGCGACGTCGACGGCAGCCTGGAAGTGGACAACGGCGACGTGGCGTTCGCGCTGATCGACTTCGGTGCCTGCCCCGGCTGCCCGACCGACCTCGACGGCTCGGGCGAAGTCGACTTCGGCGACGTGGCACTGATCCTGCTCAGCACCGGCCCCTGCCAGTGACCTGAGTTCACCTTGCTCGATCAGGGGCCCCGGTGCAAACCGGGGCCCTTTCGCGTTTTGCCCCGCCGCTATGCTCGCCGCGTGCACGTCTTCGCTCACATCGAACGCGCCGCGTGGACGTCACAGGCGCGAATCGCGGACTTCGGACGCTTCATGCGATTCTGCGGCTTGACCCTGTGGCACATCGCGCAGCATCCGTGGCACAGCCTGCGCTGGCGGCTGCTTGGGCCGCAGTTCTACGCCATCGGCGTGCTCAGCATCCCCGTGGTCGCCATCACGGGTGCGTTCATCGGCATGATCCTGGCCCTGGAGGGCTACTACCAGTTCGCCGAGATCGGCCAGCAGGACCGCATGGGCGGCATCATCAACGTGAGCGTGGTGAAGCAGATCGGACCGGTCCTTGCTGCGGTGATGGTGGCCGGTCGCGTCGGCTGCGCGCTGGCCGCCGAACTGGGCACCATGCGCGTGACCGAACAGCTGGACGCCATGCGCGCGATGGCCGCGGATCCGATCCAGCATCTGGTGGTGCCGCGCGTGATCGCCTGCACGCTCATGACGCCCGTGCTCACGATCTACTCGAACCTGCTCGGCAGCATCGGCGCGTGGTACGTGACCACCAAGATCTACGGCGTCAGCAGCGAGGACTACTGGTTCTGGACGGCGCAATTCGTCTCGTGGCGCGAGCCCGCGGGCGGCCTGATCAAAAGCGTCTTCTTCGGCCTCGCGATCGGCCTGATCAGCTGCTACAAGGGCTTTCACTGTCGCCCTGGCGCCGCCGGGGTGGGCCAGGCCGCCACCAGCAGTTTCGTGAGCAACTTCATGGCGATCATCATGTTGAATCTGGTGCTGGCGCAGTTCACCAACGAGCTGGTGCGCTGGCTGTATCCGAGCCTGCCCAGCGTGTTCGGCTGACGACGACGGCTCGCATCCGCCGGATACACTTCCGGGCTCTGCGGGAGTAGCTCAGTGGTAGAGCGGCAGCCTTCCAAGCTGTCAGCCCTTCAAATTCTCTCAGGAATTTCCGCTGCTCTGGAGGGTCTGTCCAAGACTCCCCCCTCAACTCCCCCCTTTCGGGGTGCAACGTCGTGCGACTCCAATCAACTGGGAGAGCTCGTCGAGCTGTGGGGCCAGTTGCCGGAGACCGTACGGGTCTTGGTGGTGATGGCCCTGCGAGCTCTACAGCGTGTCAGCACCTCTCAGGATGGCCGGGGAGTGGGTTGATGCCCTTCGCCGCGACAAGCACTTCCAAACCACCCACAGAAGCCGCAGCAGCCGTCGGGATAAGCCCACGGATGAAGCCATCCCCCGTTCCGTCCCCACAGTGATTCCGGAACGGGTCCCATTCCGGAACCTTTCCGGTAGCAACGAGACCCCCGTGAAGTGGAATCCCACCCGATTCCAATTCGGATGCTCAAACGGGACATACATACTCATGGACGACCACGGGTTCGGATCCTGTCTCGTGCCAAGTGAATCTCAGTTCCCGGCCTCGTTCCGGTCGTAGGGCAACCACCCATATTGGGGATCCAAACGAGAGCTCCTGTCCGGCGAGAGTGACAGAACACTTTGAGTGCGGCACTGATGCCGTACCACGAGGCGGGAAGAGACTCTATCCCGCTCCAGCAGTTCCCCTGCTGTACTCATGCAAGCCTGAAGTAGGCCCTACTCAGCCAAAATGGTGGAAGACTTGCCGTTGCTACACGTGCATCCGTACATGTGAGTGATGACCTCTGAAGAGGGGTCATTGCAACTGTACCCGTACATGAGGTGTCCTAAGCAACAGGTCCTAAGGATCCTCAAGATGACTCTAAAGGGAATGCTCAAGAGGTCGCTAGAGAGCATCAAGTAACTGGTGCCTGTTGGAGTCTGGTTCCTGATGATCCTCCTCTTCAACCACCTCAATCCCCCGAGATCATGGTGAGCCAAGCCACAAGACCCTCTAGCCGTTGATCCTCCAAAGATCCCCTGCCACCTGATCCTCCAGTTCCCAAGGCTCTTGAGTGGTATGGGTCTTGAGGCCTTGGGTCTGAAGGTCTACAGGGACAGGATCATGATGCAGGCTCAAGACCTCCAGCACCTTCAGATTCACTTGTTTTCTTGAGGCCCCGCAGTCATGGGGCTCACGGGTTCTTGAGGCTGTCTGTGGAACACCTACAGAAGAGACCAGAGAACCCCCATGCCCAAGACAACCTCATCACCGCCATTGGATCACGAAACGAAGCAACGCGTCCGTTCATTTAAAGAGGCATTCAAAAAGCTGACTCCGCCCACTCAATCCCGAACTAAGCCTCCAAAGAGATTCATTGAGTGGCTTGCCACCAAGCAACCCAGTCACGTCTACCCCCAAACGCCAGGCCGCTCTGCTAATCCTGTGGCGGGGATGCAGCCTCACGGACCACTTCCGTCGAGGCCCCCGAACGCTGGTACACGACACACACCCCTCGATCAGGCGTACCGACGGGCTTCGTAAACATCCAGATCGGTTCGGGCGTCTGAAATACACGAGCGACCAGAACCTTCTTCCCTCCATGCGGTTCAACCTCAATCGCGAGATAGTCAACCCGGCTAAAAGAGTTCTTACCCTTCGGATAGGTCTCTTTCTTCACATAGTCGCGGATCAAAATTGGCAGCTCAGCTCGACCACTACTGCTCAACCGCTTCAAGACCTCGGTCTCTCCCTCGATCCCATGAACTCGTCCATCATCATCGACTCCAACAAGAAGAGTGCCTCCGCCAGAGTTGGCAAAGGAGACTAGGGTCTTCAAAACCGCATGCTGAAGGAAGCCTTGCTTCTGACCGGTGTTGGGCTCGATATGAAACGACGACTTGAACTCAACCGTGTGCGATTCTTCGCCTCGCTTAATGAGATCTTGCACACGGCGTTTTGCCGGCAAATCAACCTCAAACTTGCTTTCTCGCCCCGTACCCCAAAGCGTAAGCAGCTGGTTGATCTCAACCGCCAGCTGCTTCTCCCGAGCCGCAATGAAAGCGACAGGATCCCCGTAGTTTCGAGGATCAAACGAGACAGACTGAGCCTTAAGAGCACGTTCGCCAAAGTCGCTCAACCGGACCTTTTTCAGGTAATCGTCAGGCGGTCGATTCCTTAGGTGATTCCGATTCGTGTCCTTGCTGAGCCACGCCTTATTGCCGGCTCGGTTGGTGTGAGGGCGGTAAGAATCAGACTCACGCATGTAGCTCACAGGAAAGATGTGGTGCCTATCCCACGAGCTTGTGGCAACACCAGGGTGTAGTGCAGGGATTGGGGAGCCACTGACCCAGTCGATCGCTCCTTGATGATGGGCCAGAAGCCATGTGACATGGTTCAAAATATGTTGCCTCCCAAGCGGCTGCTCATCCGGATAGAGATGCTCCGGCAGAATCTCCAGCTGACTACTGCCACGGGCATTTTCCTGAAGAGTTCGATCGAGGGTCGTCCAGTCGATCGAGCCAGACCTGCTCATCGCATCCATATCCCGATCGACATTCGTATTTGTGGAGGTGCCGCTGTAAGGCTTGAAAACCGCCGCAAGCACAAGCCAGCGCTTCAGCCTCTGCCGGTCCTCTTCTGTCAATCGCCGTCTGACAAATGCCTGACTCGCCACCAGAATCGCGAGCTTTGAGCTGCCCAGTGCTGACGAATCAAGCAGCTTAAAGTCATTCGTAAGAAAGTCCTTCAGTTCCTCGAAGGCCTTCTTGGTGACCTTCCACGCACGACTGACTTTCGTCTTGTTGGGCATTCTGCTTCGGCCCATTTTCTGGGTAACAGCGGGGCTTGCTGTACGGATCCCACGCACCTCATATGCGTGGAACAGGATGCTTCTAATCAGGAGATCGATACCAAATACAGGAAACCGATTGGGCGAATCTGGCTTACCAGCAAGCTCACGGTGCAGCTTTTTGGTCGCGGTGCTGAGTTTGCGATCAGCAAAGAATATTTGAGCCGCGGCGATATCAACGACTCCAAGTCGGGTGCCTTCGCTGTTGATTCTCTCGAATGCATCAATTGCTTGATCGATATTCGCGGTTCGTGGCAAAGTGTCGTAGAGCAGGATTCTTTGAGTCAGGGCGTTCCGAACCTTCATGGCCCTACGCCGCTGAAGTTCCGATGGCAGGTGGTCCAAAACCTGCCTCTCAAAGTCGTCTCGTAGTAGCCCCGGAAGCAACACGCGGCCATCTCGCTCGGCGTATCGACCCCGCTCAGCCGCCTTGCCGGGGATGATCAAGCGAAGATCCTCCTCATAGTCCTTGTTACTGAAGTCGATTTGTACGACCCCCGTGGAACGGCCATCAAACTGACTCCAGTGACCCATTTCCGTCTCTGCCAGCAGGTACTGCTTAGCGATTGTGGCCAGACGCTGCTGCCCATCAATCACAAGGTGCGTTGCCTTATCCAATTCGACGCTGGCTGGCCCAAGGGAAAAAGGGATCGGGGGCCCTTTAGTACGATCCCAATCCCACAGCAGAATGGAACTGACTGGAAAGTTCTCCATGAGACTTTTAAAGAGCTCTCGCTGCTGGTCTCTCGACCAGACGTACGGCCTCTGAAAGTGCGGCAATTGCCACTTGCCATCAAGAACCAGCTCCGCTGCCTTATCGATTCGAATGATGTGATTCCCCGCTCTGCTCAGTGCAGTCATGGCGAAATCATACGGCAGTCTGCACAACCACGCCTGTTCAAAGCCTCGGGGCTGGCTTCAAGCTCATCCCATCCGACGATTGAGCAAATGAATTTGAGAGCCCCAAAGACAAGACCTCCGGCTTGCAGCCAGAGGTCTTGAGGAGTTATAGTTTTAGATGTTGGGACCAGCCAAAGCGAGGAGCTTCAGGAGCGGGCTCTTCACGAAGCATGAAGGGCTTGGAGTCGTCGGGCTGGGTGCTTGCCGCGTTGGAGTAGCACGGACCGAAGTCCAGCGGGATGATTGCAATGTCACCCGCGTCCACGGAGCCGTTCTGGTCGAGGTCGGAGCCGCACTCAGGCCGGTAGTAGAAGGCGTTGGGCTGGACCCAGTTGCTTACCGTGACAGAGGTCATACCCGGAAAGCCTGCTGGGGTAACCGCCGTCAGGCGAGTGGCTGAGACTCGAACCGCATCGGTAGCCGCAACACCGCCAACCTTGACGACTGGGCTCGCGGGGAAGTTTGTTCCATTGATGATGATGGTTGTGCCCCCACCTACAGGACCAGATACAGGGATCACGCCCGTGATGGTGTACTCACAGACGTCAGGGACGTTGTTTTGGTTGTCGTCCTGCAGCTCGCCTCGGAGGATCTGCCCGTAGTCCACGATCCCGTCCCCGTTGCAGTCAGCATCCCATTCAATCACTGCACTTCTTGAATCTGGCTGCGAGTATGACTCCTCAGTTTGGTCTTGCCATGCCCGCGTCCAAGAAGGTTCCCAGAAGCACACTGGCGTCAATCCCCCCCGAGTATCACGAATGTTGTCTGGATTTCTAGGGTGCCAGCGGGTGTAAGAAATGGTTCTCCAGTGACCCACTGGAAGCACGAGTTTCCACCACTGCATCGAGCAGTCCCAAACGCACCGATCCATGGGCCCTGAACGCCATTCCACATATTTGGGACAGTCATCAGCGTGTTGGTTACGAAGGTGTCTTCGGCACCAGATGTCAAAGTGACCAAGTGACCGGCACGATCCTCAGCCCACTGGCGAGAGTCTCTCCAGGTTGAACGACTGGGCCATGAGACAAAGCCGCACCAATGCCCATTGCCCCCCTCGCTCACCTTCCACTCCACGGCTTGGGTTGACTGAGCACCAGCAGCTCCTGCGATCAGGGCAGATGCGAACAAACCAAACGAACGAACCACCGCTACCTTCATGGTTGTTTTTCCCGAAGCCCCGAAATGGAAGCCCGCTTGGGATCCAGTACGCCCCGCTTCTACGGGTGAGCAAAGCCAATCCTGCACACTACGGAAATAATTATCAGATTTTCTATTTGCCTATAGTCCGATAATGTTGTATATTTTTGGCATGCTTAATTTCAAAAAAACCCCTCGCCAGGGTTCAAATGGCGAAACATCGTGCCTTACCTACAGCGTCCGAGAAGCTGATCACATCCTGAAGGTCAGCGAATCAACCATCCGCCGGATGATCCGAGCCGGGCAGATCCGTGTCGTTCGATTCCGTGGCGTTATCCGCATTCCAAAGAGTGCCATCGAGGACTTCTTGCGTGGCATCGTGGGAAAGGAGGCAGCATGAGCGTCTCGATCAATCAGGACAAGAAGGGCTATCGCCTGTCGATTGAACTCCCAAGCGGGTTCAAGACGACCATGCAACTGAAGTCAGTGGGTCTACTCAGCAAGGCCGACCACAACTTCGTTAGGGTCAAGCTTGAAGCTCTGATCGCCTGCTCCACCCTTGGAACCACCCCGACACTAGAGGTGCAGGAGTGGCTGAAGAACATCCCCGAACGCCTGTATCGCAAGATCCAGGACTTGGGCTTGGTCAGACCTCGAACGCACGACATGCTTGTGATCGATGCCATCGATGCGTTTATCCGGAACCACGGGCACGGCAAGACGCAGGGCACCCTGAAGGTGTGGAACCGTGCCAAGACGCACTGCCAAACGTTCTTCGCCGGTCACGCCCTCAAGAGCGTGGATGCAACCGCAGCCCAAGCCTTTAGACGGCACCTGCTCAAGTTGCCTGGAAAGCAGGGTGGAACAATGGCTGACGCCACCGTACGAAAGACATGCGGAGTCATGTCGATGGTGATGGATCAGGCGATCCTAGAAGGTGTCATCACGCACAACCCGTTCAAGCTGGGGAAGGTTCCGATCTCAGCAGGTCGAAACAAGGCTCGCGAGGTGTATGTGTCCGCATCAGATGTGCTGCAGGTCATACAACACGCCACCGACCATGAGGATCGCTGTCTTCTCGGCTTGGCACGTTTCGGCGGTCTTCGCATTCCCAGTGAGATCAAGAAACTCTGCTGGAGCGACGTGAACTGGGACCGTCGAGAACTAGGTGATGTCATCCAAGACAGCATCCTGTGGCAAGGTGTCGAGGCTGATTCGCTTATTCCCAGAGCTGTTTGATCTGCTTCAGAAGGCCCATTCGACTTTAAGCGACAGCTCGGGCTTCATCCTGCCGACCCTTAGCATTCATACGAACCTCAACGTGCGAATGAGGCGACTGGTCGAGGCTGCGGGAGTCGAGCCGTACCCGAAGGTCATGCACAGCCTTCGTGCCTCGTGCATCACGGATTGGGCTAGGGAGCACCAGCTCTCTGAGGTCGCGGCTTGGGCTGGACATACGGAGGTCGTCCTCCACAACCACTACCTGCGAAACATCACGCCCGATCACGCCTCCCAAGCTGCGTTGCGAGCAGCTCAGGATCAGGCTTCGGGCTCGGCATCGAACGTCGAGCCCAAAGCCCTAGCGGGTGATGTGAATGTGACGGTTTCTCCGTTGGTCAGCCGTCATCGGATCATGTCCGTGTCGCCACGATCCGACGACCAAAAGCCCGTTTCTGAAGCAGCAGACCACCGTCGCCATTTTGTGGCGACTGGTGATCGGACTGCTGGAAACGATTCAGTGGACCTGATCGGGGTCGAACCGACTACCTCTTCCATGCCATGGAAGCGCTCTCCCAAATGAGCTACAGGCCCAACAAAATTGTCAACCCACGGGCCCGCGCACTCGCGACCACCGTGTTCGGTTCAGAGTCTAACAAAAGCGACCGATCAGATCGCTGAGTCGATCGCACCCGCGAGCACACTCTTGGAAACAAGCCCGATCAACTTTTTATGGACCTGACCGTTCTTCATGATGACGATCGTTGGGATCGACTGAATTTGGAACTTCATCGCGGTATCGCGTGCATTATCCACATTCAATTTGCCGATCTTCGCCTTCCCGTGGTAGTCGTTGGCGAGTTCATCG